>Ga0307372_10000153_pt1 | contig 114612 bp, 106 predicted proteins | sample OX1MG_FD_202533 | JGI IMG/M metagenome (GOLD analysis project Ga0307372, IMG submission 202533) | Soil microbial communities from Risofladan, Vaasa, Finland - OX-1 | ecosystem: Environmental > Terrestrial > Soil > Coastal area > Acid sulfate soil | place: Finland: Risofladan, Vaasa... | reverse complement strand
TGGCCCGCTCGGGGTGTGGCATGAGTCCCACGACGTTGCCGCCCGCATTGGCGATGCCCGCGATGTCGTCGCGCGACCCGTTGGGATTGCGCGCGTAGCGCAAGATCACCCGATCACCAGACGTGAGCTCGGCCAATGTCTCGTCCGAGCAGGTGTAGGCGCCCGAGAAGTGATTGATCGGAATGCTCAGTTGCGCACCAAGTTGACATGACGCGGTGAGCGCGCTGCGCGTGGACGTCACGACAAGAGTCGTGGGCTCACACAGGAACGTCAGACCGCGGTTCTTCTGCAACGCCCCGGGTAGGAGGCCAGCCTCAGTGAGCACCTGGAAGCCGTTGCAGATGCCCAAGACCCGGCCACCATCGGCCGCGAAGTCGGCGACAGCCCCCATGACCGGTGAGAATCGCGCGAGCGCCCCCGGTCGTAGATAGTCTCCGTGGGCGAAGCCACCAGGCAGAATGACCCCGTCGAACCCGGCGAGATCGGTCGCGGTGTGCCACACGAACTCGGCGTCCGCGCCCAACTGCTGAACTCCGGCGAACGCGTCGTACTCGCAGTTCGACCCCGGAAAGACGACGACGCCGATGCGCGTCACGCGTCACCCATGCGCACGGAGGTCTGCTCGATGACGGGATTGGAGAGGAGCCGCTCGGCCAGGGCTCTCGCCGTCGCCAGAGCCCGCGCCTCGTCGTCGGCCTCGACGTCGAAGCGAAAGGTCCGCCCGGCTTGCAGGTGGTGCACGCCGGAGAAACCCAGTGCCGGCAAGGCACGCTCGATGGTGGCGCCCTCGGGGTCGGCGATCCCCTCACGCAACGTCACGTCGACGACGACGGGGAAGATCATGGTCACGCACCGTACCAGTCGCTCAAACGTGCGCCGGTCACTCGCTCGTAGCACTCGACGTAGCGACGCGACGTCGTGGTGACGACATCATCGGGCACCGGGGGCGGTGGGGGCGTGCGGTTCCACTCGCGCGATGCCAGCCAGTCGCGAAACGGCTGCTTGTCAAAGCTCGGCGGGCTCTCGCCACGACGCACTTGGTCGGCCGGCCAGATACGCGACGAGTCGGGGGTCAACACCTCGTCACAAAAAGCCAGCTCGCCGTCGACGAGACCCAATTCGAACTTGGTGTCGGCCAGCACCAGGCCGACGCGCGCCATTGCCGCCGCGCCACGACCGAAAAAGTCACGGCACAGCGTCGACGCCCGCTCTAACGTCTCGCGGTCCACGATCTCGGCGGCTTCGTCGAACGAGATGTTGAGGTCGTGTCCCGTGTCGGCCTTGGTCGACGGTGTGAAGATGGGGGCGGCGAACGCGTCGGTCAGCTCCATGCCGGGCGGCATCGGAGTGTGGTGCACGGTGCCCGACGCTGCGTACTCCTCGTACGCCTGGCCGGCCAGGCGCCCGCGCACGATGAACTCCAGCGGCAGCATCTCGGCGCGGCGCATGAGCGTCGCTCGCCCATGCCAGGCGCGCTGGTCCAAGAAGCCCGGGACCACCCGCTCAATGTTCATGGGGTCACAGGTCACCAGCGACGTCGCCACATCGGCGCCGAACTCGCGCACCCAGTAGTTGGTGAGCGCGGTGAGGACCCGCCCCTTTTTTGGAATCGGCTCGGTCATGACCACGTCGAACGCGCTGAGTCGATCCGACGCGACCATCAACAGCTGGTCCTCGCCAACGCGATAGATATCACGGACCTTGCCCGAGTAGAGGTGTTCGAGGTCGAGCGTCACGAGCGCCAGGTCAGGGCGTCGATGAACCGGCCCCGGTGTGCCAGTAGTCGCGCTGGGTCGAAGATGCGCTCGAGGTCGTCGGCCGCGAGGCCCGAGCTCTCGTCGGCCGCGACCACCCCGCGCAGGTTACGATCCTCGTCGTTTGCGATGACGGCCCAGGACTGCACCGCGCGAAAGGCGTCGTCGCGCGTGCGACCCGACTCGACGAGCGCGAGGAGGAGCGACTGGGAGAAGACCAGCCCACGCGTCCCGGTGGTCAGGTTCTCCAGGGCCCGCTCGGGGTGCAACACCAAGCCGTCGGCCAGCGCCGTCGCCTGGCGCAACACGTAGACGCACAAGCACAGCGCGTCGGGCAGGATGATGCGCTCGACGCTCGAGTGAGAGATGTCGCGCTCGTGCCACAGCGCCACGTCCTCCAAGCCCGACTGGAGGTATCCGCGCATCACGCGCGCCAGCCCACAGAGCCGTTCAGCGAGCACCGGATTGCGCTTGTGCGGCATGGACGAAGAGCCCTTTTGGCCCTCGCCGAAGGGCTCTTCCACCTCGCCGACCTCGCTGCGCGCCAGGTGACGCACCTCCAGGGCGAAGGCTTCCACCGACGTCGCGAGAGACGCGCAGGCGTACAGGACCTCGGCGTGCCGGTCGCGGGCGATGACCTGGGTGGCGGGCACCGGCGTCAGGCCGAGACGCCCGCAGACGTACGTCTCGACCTCGGGGTCGATGTTGGAGTAGGTGCCGACGGCACCCGAGAGCTTGCCCACCGCGATCGCCGCTCGGGCTCGTCGCGCGCGTTCCAGGTCACGGTCCATCTGCAGAGCGAAGAGCGCGAACTTGGCGCCGAACGTGGTCGGCTCGGCGTGCACGCCGTGCGTGCGGCCCGTGATCGGCCAGTCGATCGACTCGACCGCGCGGCGCGTCAACGCGTCGCGCGCCTGCGTCGCGGCCTCGATCACGAGGTCCATGGCGGCGGCCATCGTGGCGCACAGCGCCGTGTCCACCACGTCCGACGATGTCAGACCGTGATGGATCCACGCGCCCTCGGGCCCGCCAATGGCGTCCTGGACCACGTCGACGAAGGCGGCGGTGTCGTGTCGCGTCACGGCCTCGCGGGCCTCGACCCGCGAGACGAACTCGGCGTCCACCACGGGACGGCGTGCTCGCAGCGCCGCGGAGTCCGCCGCGGGGATGCGCCCCAGTACGACCTGACCGTCAACGGCCAGCAGTTCCACCTCGAGCATCGTGTCGAACCGGTGCTCGTCACTGAACAGAGCGGCGACGTCGCCCGGCGCGTACCTGCGGATCATGACTCTCCCTCAAGGGCGGCGCGCGCAATGTCGTAGCGCACCACCATCCCCCCAAAGGTTACGAGCGACACCGCGTCGTAGGCGCGACGCCGCGCCGCGTCCAACGTGTCGGCCACGCCGGTGACCGAGAGAGCTCGTCCCCCGGTGGTGACGAATCGACCCGCGTCATCGCGCGCGGTGCCCGCGTGAAAGATCGTCACTCCCTCGCGCGCGTCCGCCAACTGGCCATCCTCACCCAGCCCGCTGATCACGACGCCACTGGTCGAGTGCTCCGGGTAGCCAGCCGACGCCAGTACCACCGTCACCGCCGAACCCGCCGGCTCCACCGCGACAGTGTCCAAGCGGCCCGCGGCGGTGGCGGCCAGCAACTCGAAGAGGTTGTCTCCGTACAGCGGCACCAGGGCCTGGGCCTCGGGGTCACCGAAGCGCACGTTGTACTCGAGGAGTTGGGGGCCCTCGGTCGTGACCATGACCCCCGCGTACAGGACGCCGCGGTAGTCCACGCCGCGCCGCTGCAACTCGTGCAAAGTCGGCGCCACAATCCGTTGGATGACCTCGTCGACCACGTCGGGGGTCATCGACCTCATCGGCGCGTACGCGCCCATGCCGCCGGTGTTTGCGCCCACGTCGCCGTCGCCCACCCGTTTGAAGTCCTGCGCCGGCTCGAGGGCACGAAGGTTCCTCCCATCACAGAGCACGAGCAGCGAGCACTCCTCGCCCACCAGGCCCTCTTCGACCACGACCGTGGCGCCCGCCGCGCCGAACGCGGCGCCGCTCAATTTGTCCTCAACGTCGGCCACGGCGGCGCCCAGATCGGGCGTCACGAGCACGCCCTTGCCGGCCGCGAGACCGTCTGTTTTGATCACGTAGGGCGGCGCGAGCGAACGTAGGAACTCGGTCGCGTCGCGCGCGTCAGAGAAGACCCCGTAGCGCGCCGTCGGTACCCCGGCGGCGTGGAGGAACTCCTTCATGTAGGCCTTGGAGCCCTCGAGGCGCGCACCGGCCGCACCCGGTCCGACCACCGCCTTACCCTGAGCGCGAAGATCATCGGCCAGACCGTCCACCAGTGGCTGCTCCGGACCGACCACGACGAGGTCGGCGTCGATCTCGCTGGCCGAACTCGCGACGCACGTGATCCCGTGGGCGGCGATGCCCGCGCTGCCCGGTGTGACCACGACGTCGTGACCGCGCGCCAGACCCCAGGCCAGGGCGTGCTCGCGCGCGCCAGACCCGACGACGACGACCTTCACGACGGTCGGACGAACTGTTCTCGACCCGGACCGACACCCACGACGGCGATCGGCACGCCGATCGTCTCTTGCAGGAACGCGACGTATCTCTGGGCGTCGCCGGGCAACTGGTGGTAGTCGGTCATCTCGGAGAGATCCGTGCGCCAACCCGGCAGCGTCTCGTACACCGGCGTCACCTCGTGCAGTATCGACTGGTGATAGGGCGGGTGGTCGTAGCGAACACCGCCGGCGTCGTAGGCGACGCAGACCTGGACCTCGTCGAGGGTGTCGAGCACGTCGAGCTTGGTGAGCGCCAGCTCCGTCAGCGAGTTGAGTCGGGCGGCCTGGCGTGCCATCACCGCGTCGAACCACCCGACCCGGCGTCGGCGACCAGTGTTGGTGCCGAACTCGTGTCCGCGCTCGACGAGCAGGTCGGCCAGTTCCCCGTCGAGCTCGGTCGGAAACGGACCCGCCCCGACGCGGGTGACGTACGCCTTGGCAATCCCGACGATCCGCGTGAGGTCCCGCGGCCCCAAACCCGAACCGGTGCTCGCCCCGCCGGCCACCGGGTTCGAGGAGGTGACGAACGGATACGTCCCGTGATCGAGATCCAGGAACGTCGCCTGGGCACCCTCGAGCAGGATTCTCTGGCCCCGGGCCAGCGCTTCGTGGACCACGTTCACGGTGTCGCCAATCATCGGCGCGAGGCGCGGCGCGTACTGCTCGAGGTAGGTCGCTGCGATCTCCGAGGCCTTGAGCGGCAGACGGTTGTAGACCTTAGTGAGCACCAGGTTCTTTTCGTGGAGCACCACGTCGAGCTTCTCCTTGAAGATCTTTGGGTCGAGCAGGTCCTGCACGCGAAGTCCCACGCGCGAGGACTTGTCGGCGTAGGCCGGACCGATTCCGCGCTTGGTGGTGCCGAGAGCGTTCTTACCCAAGAAGCGCTCGGTTAAGCGGTCCAGCTCGTGGTGGTAGGGCATGATTAGGTGCGCATTACCCGACACGATCAGGCGCGACGTGTCCACACCCTTGGCGCCAAGGGCGTCGATCTCGGCCAGCAAGACCGCCGGGTCTACCACCACGCCGTTGCCGATGACGGGCGTGATGTGCGAATATAAGACCCCCGACGGCACGAGTTGGAGTGCGAACGCCTCGCCGTCGACGACGATCCGGTGCCCCGCGTTGTGGCCCCCCTGGTAGCGCACGACCATGTCCATATCACGCGCCATGAGGTCGGTAAGTTTGCCTTTGCCCTCGTCACCCCATTGGGTTCCGACGACGACGGTTGCGGGCACGGGTCTCCCTCGAGGAAGCTTCGGAAAGCCCAGTCTAGGTCCGCGATCGCGGTGCCCCGATTGTCCCGCGCGTGCGCCATCGGGTAGGTCCGTGGCGCGCGACTTGCGACCGGAAGCGACTCCGACGTGACCCACACCGCATTGCCGTCACAACCCTCGACGGCAACTCGGTCGGCCCCTACACTCGGCACCACCCGTCGACCGGAGAGAGATGGCCACGTTTGACGATGTCATTCGCCTGACCGCGCACCTGCCCGAGGTCACCGAGTCGACCTCATTCGCCACACCCGCGCTCAAGGTTCGCGGCAAAGCGTTCTGTCGACTGTGGGGCGAGCGTGATCAAAAGAAGGCCGACGTCGGCGGCGCCGATGTTCTGGTCGTCTTCTGTGACATCGACGAGAAGCAGTTCCTGTTGGCCGAAAACGAGGGGGCTGTCTTCACCGCGCCGCACTACGACGGACACGGATCGGTGCTCGTGCTTTTGGACGAGGTTGACGAAACCCTGCTCAGCAACCTTCTTTTCGACAGCTACCTCCTGAAGGCTCCGCCATCGATCCAACGACAGTTTCCGCCTGGCTAATCATGGTGTTACACGCGGCATCTGACCGCCGCCATGCAACAAGGACCTCAGCCGACCAGGCCATCCGCACTTCGACCCGACGCAAGGAAGTGATACCACTTTGGTATCATTCGATGATGGCGTTCACCGTACGAACTGACCAAGAGCTTGAGTCAGCGCTCGACGAACTGACGAGTGAGGGCCACGTGTCGCGCCAAGAGGTTGTGCGTCGCGCGGTGTTGGAGATGCGCGAGCGCACGGGTCATCGCACGAACGTCCAGCTGGCCACCGAACTGATGATGGAGCGTTGGGGCGACGTCCTTCAGCGACTCGGCGATGCGTGAACTCCCTCCGTTACCTGCGTCTCGACGACACCCTTGAGCTGATTCGCGCGCTGGGCGTAGGTCCGGTTCGCGACCTAGGACTGTTGGAATCGGTCCTGGCTCGACCCCGGTCCAGTGCGTTCGGCAGTGACGCGTACCGCACGATTGATCTGAAGGCGGCCGCGTTACTCGACTCACTGACCAACAATCACTCACTCGTCGATGGCAACAAGCGGCTCGCGTGGTTGGCCACGACCGTGTTTCTCGCCATCAACGACTGCGGCTCATCGGTCTCCGATGACGAGGCTTTTGACCTCGTCGTTGATGTTGCCGCCGGCTCTGTTGAGCTCAACCAGATCGCCGCGCGACTTCGCGTCAACCCGTTGTCGGATGCTGGAAAGTCCTGAGCGATCGCCTTGAGAGCCGACGCCGAAGTGTCGCACCAAGAACTGACAAGAATGGTGAGACGGCGTCGGTTGATCGCTCGCTGCCCTAGGCGAGCGCTCCCGACAAGTCGGCCAGGAGGTCGTCGACGTCTTCGATGCCGACACTTAGCCGGATGAGGCTGTTCGACGGCTCCAACATGGAGCCCGACGTCGAGACGTGGGTCATGTCCGCGGGCAACTCGATGAGGCTCTCGACGCCGCCCAACGACTCGGCCAGGGTGAACACCGTGGTGGTCTCGCACACGTGGCGGGCCGCGGCGTTGCCACCCTTTACGGTGAAACTCACCATTCCACCGAAGTCGTCCATCTGCGCGGCCGCGATCTCGTGGCCCGGGTGAGAGGGCAAGCCAGGGTAGAAGACCTGGTCCACCGCGTCATGGCCAGAGAGGAAGGCGGCGACGAGTCGGGCGTTCGTGCAGTGACGATCCATCCGCACGCCCAGCGTCTTCAGCCCGCGCAGCAGTAGGTAGCAGTCGAGCGGTCCGGGCACGGCCCCGATCGCGTACTGGTGGAACTTCAACATGTCGGCCAGCTCGTCATCGTTGGTCGCGACGAAGCCACCGAGCACATCCGAGTGACCGCCGACGTACTTCGTCGTCGAGTGGACCACGACGTCGGCCCCGAGGGTCAATGGTCGTTGCAGGTACGGGGTGGCGAAGGTGTTGTCGACAACCAGCCTCGCACCACGCTCGTGGGCCCGGGCGGCGAGCGAGGCGATTGAGACGATGTGGAGCATCGGGTTGCTGGGCGTCTCCACCCAGAGCATCCGGGTCGTCGGTTGGAAGGCGGCGTGCACCGCGTCCATATCCGACAGGTCGGCGAAGGAGATGGTGAGCCCCCACGCGCCGAAGATCCTCGACATGAGGCGGAAAGTTCCGCCGTACGCGTCGCTGCCCAAGATGACGTGGTCGCCAGGTGACAGTGTTCGCAGCAACGCGTCCTCGCCGGCTAGCCCGGACGCGAAGGCCACGCCGTGGCGGGCCTCTTCGAGTCCGGCGAGGCACGACTCCAGGGCCGCGCGCGTCGGGTTGTCCACCCGGGCGTAGTCACTGAAGCGCGGCTTGCCCACACTGTCTTGGGCGTAGGTCGACGTCAAGTACACCGGTGGGTTGACGGCACCGGTGATCGGATCGGGCTCAGAACCAACGTGAATGGCCCGCGTATTGAACCCCCTCACCGCACACTCCCTTGTTCTAGGAACCCGAGTAGGTCACTACGGGTCAACACCCCCACTGGGTGACCGCCGTCCAAGACCAGCAGGCTGGCCGTGGTGCTCAACCGCTTGGTCAGCTCGGCCACGCTCATGCCCACGCCGATCATCGGCATGGGTGGGTCCGCCACGTCCTTGACCCGAAGGTCCAAGACACGCGGGTCCTGCGTGGTCGCCACCAACAGACCGAGCTCGCTCAGCGAACCCGAGACCTCTTTGGCCGCCAGTGGCAGCTCGTCGGTCACCGTCACCAAGAGCTGGGAGACGTCGTCCTTACGCATGAGCGAGATGGCGTCGCGCACGAGGACCTCCTCGGTGACCAGCACCAGATCCGCCAACCGGTCGGTTGGTCGCCGGGTCTTGGAGGCCAGCACGTCGCCGGCGTCGGGCCCGTCGTGGGGCCGCAGGAATCCGAAGTCCGACATCCACGTGTCGTTGAACACCTTGGACAGGTAGCCGCGACCAGAGTCCGGGATCAGCACGACGACAACCGCGTCCTCGGGTAAGGGAGCCGCGACGCGCAGGGCCGCGGCGACCGCCGTGCCACCGGAGCCGCCGATGAGTAGTCCCTCGCGACGCGTCACCAAACGGGCCGTCGCGAAGGCGTCGGCGTCGCTCACGGCCACCACCTCGTCGACCACCGACGGGTCGTAGTTCTTGGGCCAGAAGTCCTCGCCCACGCCTTCGGTCAGGTAAGGACGGCCGGCGCCGCCCGAGTACACCGACCCCTGGGGGTCGGCCGCGATGACGCGGATGCTCGCACGCTGCTCCTTCAAAAAACGCCCGACCCCGGTGATCGTCCCGCCGGTGCCGGCACCGGCGACGAAGTGGGTGACGCGTCCCTTGGTCTGGGCCCAGATCTCGGGCCCCGTGGCCTCGTAGTGCGCCCGCGTGTTGTTCGGGTTCGAATACTGATCCGGGCGGAAGGAGTTCGGCGTCTCGCGCGTCAGGCGTTCGGCGGTCGAGTAGTACGAGTCGGGGTGCTCGGGTGGCACGGCGGTGGGGCAGACGACGACTTGGGCCCCGTAGGCGCGCAAGAGGTCAATCTTCTCGGGCGCCATCTTGTCGCTCATCACGAAGATGCACTTGTAGTCGCGTTGGGCCGCGACGATCGCCAGGCCCACGCCGGTGTTGCCGCTCGTCGGCTCGATGATGGTCGAGCCCGGACCGAGCAAACCCTCGGCCTCGGCCGCCTCGACCATGGTGAGGGCCGGACGGTCCTTGGAGCTCCCACCCGGGTTCGTGGTTTCCAGCTTGGCGATGACCGGGCACCGCACGTCCGCGCCCACCCGGGCCAGTCGCACCATCGGGGTGCGGCCGATGAGCTCCAGGGGGCTCTCGGCCACGTCCATATCGGAGTACGGCATCACTCGTCGTTTCTAAATGGACCGCTCACCCAACCCCGGGTCGGTCGGCTTCCGGCCCAACTCTAAGGGACGGCGAGCGCGGCACTCAAAGACCCCTCGTCAGCGCGCCGCGCGCGCTGAACGTGAAGGCGTCGTGGCGAACACCCGTCGGGACGAGGACAAAACCCCCGGCGGTGGTCAGCGTCAGTCGCGTGAGAAAAGCGAGAGACGGCACGCCCCCGGCGACCTGGAGGCGCTGGAAGTTCACCCGGGCCATGTTTGGGTAGGGCCCCACCGCGGTGGCCGTGGCTGAGGGAATGGGATCTTCTTGGAGCCACTCGCCGGTGGTGAAGGACGTCCCCGCGCCGTAGGCGACGGCCTTGGCAAACGCCTCCCCGGCCGAGGCGTCGGTGAAGGTCGCCGTCCAACCTCCGCGGCCCTGCACGAGTGACGCCGTGACGAGGTCGCCGGCGTTCACGTTGCCAATCCACTGGGGGTAGTACTGCAGGGCCGCGTCGCTCCAGAACGCCCGGTAGATGATCGTCGCGGGCGAGACGCACCGTTCGAACACGCCCACCTGAATGAACTGGTTCGTGGCGTGACTCTGCGCGCCCACCCACGTTGCCGCGGTGCCCGGAGCCGAGTGCGCATCGATGCGCGGCACCCGCCACGACGAACCGATCTCGGTCACGCGACCGGACCACTGGTAACCGCCGAATCCCGTCAGGGGGAAGACGTACCGGGGACTCGCGGCGCGAAGATCGTGGAGAGGGGTCGACGTCCGCGACGAGGGCCCACCAGCGACACACGCCCCGACACTCAGTGCCGCGCCGACCAGCGCGAGGCGGGTCCAACCCCGACACCCCATAGTCCCCACCCCCGAGTTGACCCGGCCGATATTGGCACAACGCGCGTGTCAATGGGAACGAATTACGCCAGTTTTTGACCGACCGCTGGGCCGACTAGAGCAGAAACGGGATGACGGCCTTCACCCGACGTCGGTACTGGGGATACTGATCGGGAAAGGTCTCGGTCATCAGTCGCTCTTCGTCGCGGACCTTGACGCTGAAGACGACCACCGCCACCACGAAGAGCAAGAACCCGTACGGCTCGGCGAACATCAGTTGGGTCCCGATGCCCATCGTGAACAGTCCGGTATAGATGGGGTGGCGCACGTAGCGGTACGGACCGGTCACGATCAGCTCGTGGTCCTCCTTCAGCGTGACGATCCCGCTCCAGTTGGTGCCGATGGTGAGTCGAGCCCAGATGGCGAAGATCGCCCCGAGCACGACCAGAGCGGTCGCGGCCACGCTGAGCGTGGCGTCCACTCGCCACAGGTGGTGGCGCCACCAGTGGCCGAGGTAACGCGACGAGAACACGACGAAGATGCCCAGCAGGGCCACCGTGCGCCAGTAGCCACCGCCGCGGACCACGGTGCGCTTGGTGCGAAAGGCCAGCACGATCCACGTGATCGTCACGACCGTCCACACCCACTGAATCACGGTCGTGTCCGGCTGAATCACGACGCTCCGAGAAAGTGGTGATGGCACCGACGAGCGTTCACGGCGAGGGTTCCGCCGTGACGCCGGACCATCCGGAGGACGACCGGAGCCTCATTCACGGACGCTGCGCTCGGCCGCGCACCGCGTTCACGAACACCGCGAGGGTGCTGTTGACCGGCACCAGGTCGCGCCGGTACTGGCGATGGGTGGCCTCGACGTCGCCGCGCGCGGCGTCACTCTGGGAAGCCAACTGCTCGCGCGCCTCGGCGAGCTCAATCTCGAGCGCCATGATGCGCTTGACCCCCACGAGGTTGACGCCCTCGGCCGTCAGCTCTTGGATCCGGCGTAGTGCGGCCAGGTCCTCGTCAGAGAAACGGCGCGATCCGCCACGGGTGCGTCGAGGAGCTAGCAGTCCGCTGCGCTCGTAGTTGCGCAGGGTCTGCGGGTGCACGCCGGCCAACTCGGCGAAGACCGAGATCACGTAGACCGCGTGGGTCTCTTGACGTTCAGTCACTGTGCACCTGCCCCAGAGACGCCGCGAGTCGTTCGACCTGCGCGCGTTGGTCCTTGGTCAGCTTCTTGGGCACGGTCACGTTGAGGGTGACCAGCAGGTCGCCGGCGGCGTGCTTTCCTCCGGCTGGCACGCCGCGTCCGCGCACCCGCAGCGTGGTGCCGCCCTGTGTGCCCGCCGGGACCTTCAGCGTCACCGGCTCGTCGAGCGTGGCGACCTCCACGGTGGTGCCCAGCATCGCGGAGGTGACCGGAACGTCCACCGACGTCGTGACGTGACGTCCCCGACGCCCGAAGTGCGGGTCGGCTCCCACGTGGACGTCGACGAAGAGGTCTCCGGCGGCCCCACCGTTGACGCCCGGATTCCCCTTGCCCTTGAGTCGAATTCGCTGGCCGTCGACGACGCCCGCCGGTACGCGCACGTTGACGCGCCGGGCCGAGGGCTCGCGCCCGGTGCCGTGACACGTCAGGCACGGCGTCACGATCCGGCCGCCGCGCCCGTGGCAGACCGGGCAGATGGTCGACATGGCAAAGGGACCTTGGTCGTCGTTGAGCACCCCGCGCCCGCCGCAACGCTCGCAGGTGGCGAAACCGGTCCCCGGCGCGGCGCCGGTGCCGCCGCAGGTGTGGCAGGCGTCCGACGAGGGCAGGGTGACGGTGGTGGTCACGCCGACCACGGCGTCACGAAAGCCGAGGTGCAGGGCGGTCTCTAAGTCTGCGCCGCGCTGGGCGCGCTGGCGCCGGCCACCGAAGAGGCCTCCGAACAGGTCGCCGAGGTCGCCGAAGTCCGCGTTCGTGAAGGGCGACCCCCCCGGACCGGCGAAGCCGGCGGCCGAGGGGCCGAGGCGGCGGACCTCGTCGTACTCCTTGCGCTTCTCGTCGTCGCCGAGCACGTCGTAGGCGACCGAGACTTCCTTGAACCGCTCTTCGGATCCGGGGTTCGTGTCCGGGTGCAGCTGCTTGGCCAACTTGCGGTAGGCGCGCGTGATCTCCTTGTCGGTCGCGCTGGAGCTGAGTCCGAGGACCTTGTAGTAGTCCTTCTCGAACCACTCGCGTTCGGCCATTGGCCCTTAGCCTTTCACCCTCACCATCGCCGGACGCAAGACCGCGCCCTTCCATCGGTACCCCGCACGCAGCACACCGTCGATCACCGGCGCGTCCTCGCCCGGCTCGTGGGCCACCGCGTCGTGCACCTGAGGGTCAAAGGGCACGCCGTCTTCGTCGATGCGCTCGAGGCCCAGCCGGCCGAGCGTGTCGAGCATCAGCCCGCGCGCCTGGACCAACGCGATGGCCTCTTCGGACGGCTCGACCGCGTCGGCGCCGTCACCGAAGTGGGCCCGGGCGAGGTCGAAGGCGTCGAGCACGGGCAGGAGCTTGGCCACGAGGTCCCCGGCCGCGCGCGCCGCGGCCTCTTCCGAGGCACGCAGCACGCGCTTGCGGTAGTTCTCGAAGTCGGCCTGCAGGCGCTGCAGCGTGGCGAGGTACTCGTCGCGTTGGCGCTCGGCTCGACTCAGATCCTCTTCGACCTCGTCAGCGACGTCCTCGAGACCTGAGAGGTCGTCGGGGATCTCGTCGCTCATTGCTCGTCGACGATCTCGGCGTCCACGATGTCGTCGTCGTTGCTGGTCGGCGCGGACGTCGGCGCGACGTTGGCCTTGGCCGCCTCCTCGTAGAGGCGCTGGCTGAAGCCCTGGCTGGCCGTGAGCAGGTGCTCGGTGGCCGACTTGATGGCGTCGTTGTCGGTGCCGGCGAGGGCGTCCTTCAACGTGGCCAGAGCCTTCTCGACGTCGTCGCGCTCGCTGCCCTGGAACGACTCGGCCTGCTCGCGCAGCAGCTTCTCGGTCGAGTACACCAAGCCGTCCGCGTTATTGCGGATCTCGGCCTCGGCGCGGCGCTGGCGGTCCTCCTCGGCGTGGGCCTCGGCGTCACGAACCATGCGGTCGATCTCCTCCTTGGACAGCGACGAGCCGCCGGTGATGGTCATCGACTGCGTGGTGCCGGTCGCCGTGTCCTTGGCCGACACGTGCACGATCCCGTTGGCGTCGATGTCGAAGGTGACCTCGATCTGGGGCACGCCGCGCGGCGCCGGCGGGATGCCGACCAGCTGGAACTTGCCCAAGGTCTGGTTGTAGGAGGCCATCTCGCGCTCACCCTGCAGGACGTGGACCTCCACGCTCGGCTGGTTGTCGTCGGCCGTCGTGAAGATCTGGGACTTCTTGGTCGGAATGGTGGTGTTGCGATCGATGATCTTGGTCATCACCCCGCCCTTGGTCTCGATACCCAGCGACAGCGGCGTCACGTCGAGCAGAAGGATGTCCTTGACGTCGCCCTTCAAGACACCCGCCTGAACGGCGGCGCCCACCGCGACCACCTCGTCGGGGTTGACGCTCTTGTTGGGCTCCTTGCCGGTGACCTTGTTGACCAGCTCCTGGACCGCGGGGATGCGCGTCGAACCGCCGACCAGGATGACCTGGTCGATCTTGTCCAGCGTCAACCCGGCGTCCTTAATGGCCTGGTCGAACGGCGCGCGGCACTTGTCGACGAGGTGACTCGTCAACTCGTTGAACTTGGCGCGGCTGAGCTTGATGTCCAGGTGCTTGGGACCGTCGGCCGTCGCGGTGATGAAGGGCAGGTTGACCTGGGTCTCCTGCACGCTGGACAGTTCGATCTTGGCCTTCTCCGACGCCTCCTTCAGGCGCTGGACGGCCATCTTGTCGCTCGACAGGTCGACGCCCTCGGTGTCCTTGAACGTCTTGATGAGCCACGCCATGACCGCGTCGTCCCAGTCGTCGCCACCCAGGTGCGTGTCACCGTGCGTGGACTTGACTTCGAAGACGCCCTCGGCGATCTCGAGCACCGAGACGTCGAACGTCCCGCCACCGAGGTCGAAGACCAGCACGGTCTGCTCACGGGTGCCCTTGTCGAGACCGTAGGCGAGGGCCGCGGCGGTGGGCTCGTTGACGATGCGCAGCACCTCGAGACCGGCGATCTGACCCGCCTCCTTGGTGGCGGTGCGCTGGGCGTCGTTGAAGTACGCCGGCACCGTGATGACCGCCTGGGTCACCGTGTCACCGAGGTAGGACTCGGCATCGCGCTTGAGCTTCTGGAGGATGCGCGCGGAGATCTCCTGCGCGGTGTACTTCGTGCCGTCGATGTCGACGGACCAGTTCTCGCCCATGTGGCGCTTGACCGAGCGGATCGTGCGCTCGGGGTTGGTGATCGCCTGACGCTTGGCCACCTCGCCGACCAGCACCTCGCCGGTCTTGGAGAACGCCACGACCGACGGGGTTGTGCGACCACCCTCGGCGTTCGGAATAACGACGGGTTCGCCCGCCTCCAGCACGCTGACCACCGAGTTCGTGGTTCCCAGGTCGATGCCGACTGCCTTAGCCATGAAAAGCTCCTTGTAACTGACCCCGTCGGGACGGACCTTCCGAGTACGGGATTCCCAGACACAAGCATACTAAGTTGAGTCCCCTCTTGTCAAGAAAACCTATAGGTAGACGCGCAACTATGACTTTCTCTCGTAGAAGTACTGAAAATACTGGCTTTTCGAGTGACCTCCGCGCGTCAGACGCGGCGACAGACCAACTCACCCTTGCCGATCGGTACGACGACCGCGTCGACCCGCGAGTCTGCTTCGGCCGCGTCGACGAACCCCTGCAGCGACGATTGATGGCTGATCACGTTGTCGGCGACGAGCAGCCCGCCCGGAACCAGGTGGGGCACCACCATCTCGTAGGCGGCGGCGTAGACGTCCTTCTCGGCGTCGAGGAAGCAGAATCCGACCTCGCCGAGGTCGTCAGCGCGGGTCAGGAAGTCCCCCGCGACGAGGTCCACCACGTCCTCGACGCCGGCCACGGAGAACGTCTCGCGCGCCAGGGCCAGCTTCGCCTCCAGCACCTCGTAGGTCCGCAACCTCCTTCCGGTCACTCGGCACGCCAGCGAGAGCCAGAGTCCGGAGTACCCGGCGCTGGTCCCGACCTCGAGCACCTGGCCCTCGGGCGCACCCGCGCACAGGATGGCCAGGAAGCGGCCCGTCTCCGCGGGTATCTGTCGCAGGCGCTCGAGCTGGGGCGTGTCGTCGCGACGGTCGCGATCGTCAAGTTCCTCGAGTTCGCGCATGCGCACAGCGACCGAGTCGGGCATGTCCGTAAACATGTTTCGAGTATTGCAGGATGCCGGGAAACCTCGCCCGACCAGTCGGTACGCTGAATTCGTGCCTGACCTTATTCTCCTACGCCACGGCCGCTCGCTTTGGAACCAACTGAACCTCTTCACCGGATGGACCGACGTCGACCTCGACGAGGGCGGTGAGTCCGAGGCCGCCGAGGCGGGACGCCTCCTGGCCGCCGAGGACGGGCTCGATTTGCGCATCGTGCACACCTCGGTGCTGACTCGCGCCATCCGCACCTCCGACATCGCCCTGCACGTCGCGGGCCGCTCGTGGCTACCCGTGCGGCGCAGCTGGCGACTCAACGAGCGCCACTACGGGGACCTCACAGGCAGGGACAAAAAGGAGACCGCTCAGGCCCTCGGGGCCGAACAGGTCCGTCTGTGGCGGCGCAGTTACGACGTGCCCCCGCCCCCGCTGCCACCCAGCGACCCGCGCAGCAGCGAGACCGACCCGCGCTACCGCGACGTGCCGCGCGAGTTCATTCCGGCCACCGAGTGTCTCAAAGATGTGGTCGAGCGCGTCGCGCCGTACTTTCGCGACGTGATCGCCGACGATCTGCGCGTCGAGTCGGTGCGCGGGGGCGCCGTGCTCGTTGTCGCGCACGGCAACTCGCTGCGCGCGCTGCGCATGATCCTCCAGAACATCTCCGAGGACGAGATCATCGATCTCGAGATCCCCACGGGCATCCCCTACCGGATCCAACTCGACGAGCAACTCGAGGTCATCGAGGCGGACTACCTCGGCGACCCGGCCGCGGCCGCGTCAGCCGCCGAGGCCGTTGCGCGCCAAGCCGGTTAGATCGCCTCGGGTCCTCGCTCGTTGGTGCGCACCCGCACCACCTTCTCCACGTCGGTCACCCAGACCTTGCCGTCACCCACGGTGTCGGTGCGCGCCGCGGTGACGATCGCGTCGAGCACGGCGTCGACCTGCTCGTCAGTGGTGACAACCTCGATCTGTATCTTGTCGACGAAGTCGAACTCGTACTCGCGGCCGCGGTAGATCTCGATGTGTCCGCCCTGACGGCCGAAGCCGCGTACCTGACCGACGGTCATCCCCGACACGCCCACGGCCTTCAGCGCGACCTTCACCTCGTCGAGCTTGAACGGCTTGACGACTGCGGTAACCAGCTTCACTTGTTCTCCTTAGACATTGTCGCTGTGGCTGTGACTCGGGGTCATGACCGGTTCACCGAACGTCGGCTCCGGGAACGCCTCCTCGTCGTGGATCGCTATGTCCCCAATGGCTAGCACCTCGTCGGTCTCGCGCAACCCTCCCAGCACGAACTTCACGATATAGAACACCACGGCGGTGCCCGTAGCGGTGAAGACGATGATCCACGAGGCGGCGATGAACTGCTCCCAGAGTTGGTGGAAGGAGTGGCCGTAGAACCACCCGCGCACCGAAAAGCCGCCGGTTCCCTTGTAGTTCTTGCCGGTGACCCCGTACTGGGTCATGTGCGGGTCGGCCAGGATCCCTACGAGTAGTCCGCCGGTGAGCCCGGCGAAGCCGTGGGTGTAGACGACGCCCAGGGCGTCGTCGACCAGGCGGAAGGGACGCAGCCGCGACACGTAGTTCCAGGCCACCCAGACGATCACCGAGGCGATCAGCCCGACCAGGATCGCCCCGGTGCCGTTCACCCAGCCGGCCGACGGCGTGATCGCCACCAACCCGCAGATCATGCCGTTGATCGCGCCCAGGAAGGTCGGCTTCTTCTGCTTGGAGAAGAACATGTCCATCCCGACCCAGGCCAACACCCCCATCGCGGTGGCCACGTTGGTGTTGAGCACGGCCGCGGCGGCGTCGGCCCCCGCGTAGAAGGGGTCCCCGCCGTTGAATCCGTTCCAGCCGAGCCACAGGATCCCCGCGCCCACCGCCACCATCATCAGGTTGCTGGGAAAGGCGTTCTCGCGGTCCTGCCAGCGCCGCGGCCCGACGATGGCCGCGCCCACGAACGCGGCCACGCCCGCCGCCAGGTGGATGACGTAGCCGCCCGAGTAGTCCACCGCGCCCTTTTGGGCGAAGAAGCCGCCGCCCCACAACAGGGCGGCGTTCACGCAGTAGACGAGCGTGATCCAGAGCGGGACGATGAGCATCCACGCCTTGAACTTGAGCCGACCGACCAGGCCGCCCAGGAACAGCAGCGGCGTGATCGCCGCGAAGACGAACTGGAAGTACGCCAGAGTGGCGGTCGGAAAGTGGAAGGGGATGAGCGTGTTGGCCCCGGAGAACGCCTGACCCTGCTCGGACGAGGCGCTGCCCAACGCGGTGAAGTGCCCGATGAAGCCGCTCCAGAACGAACCGGTCGGCCCGAAGTGCGACAGCCGACCGAAGGCGAGGTTGTAGCCCCAGAGCATCCACACGACGAGGACCATCGCGAAGCCGCAGAAGACCATCATCATCGTGTTGACGATCCACTTCTTGCGCACCAGGCCGCCGTAGAGAACGGCGATGCCGGGCAGGCTCATGAGACCGACCAACGTGGCCGCGACGAGCTGCCACGTGTTGTCGGCGGGATTCAGCCAGTGCGGATAGGGGATGATCGTCGCCAGGTCGAGCACGTCTCTCCTTCAGTGAGGGCGACGCTGACCTCGATCGGTTTCGACCAGTGTGTCAACCAGGCGTTTCAGTTCAGTTAGCGACGTGTTACGGCGACGTGAACTGTGTCAGGTCGTGGGGGCGGTGAGCGAGCTCTCCACGACCTGAGAGATGTCCATCACCGCCACGTCCTCGCGACCCTGGGCCTTGACGGCGTCGTCGAGCATGATCATGCAGAACGGGCAGGCCGTCGAGATGACGTCGGCACCGGTGGCGAGAGCCTCGTCGGTGCGCTCCATGTTGACGCGCTTGCCGATGTTCTCCTCCATCCACATGCGCGCCCCGCCGGCACCGCAGCAGAAACCGCGCTCGCGGTGTCGGGCCATCTCGACCTGGGTGAGCCCGGGAATGGCTGACAGGACGCTTCGCGGCTCGTCGAACACGCGGTTGTGGCGACCCAGGTAACAGGGGTCGTGGTAGGTGACGCTCCCCGCGTAGTTGATCCCGGGCACCAGCCGCCCCGCTGCCACCAGATGACTCAGCAACTCGGAGTGATGAATGACGTCGTAGTTGCCACCGAGGGCGGGGTACTCGTTCTTCAATGTGTTGAAGCAGTGCGGGCAGCTGGCCACGATCTTGCGCGCGCCCGCGCCGTCGAGAGTGGCCACGTTGGCCTTGGCCATCTCCTGGAAGAGGTACTCGTTGCCCATGCGCCGCGCCGGGTCGCCGCTACAACTCTCGCGAGGACCCAAGATGCCGAAGGTAACCCCCGCGCGGTGCAGCATGCGCGCGGTCGACACGACCTGCTTGCGCGCGCGCTCGTCCAGCGACCCCGCGCAGCCCACCCAGTAGAGGTACTCGACGTCATCGGGAATGGCACCGTCGAAGACCGGCACCTCGAAGTCCAGCTGGGCCAGCCACTCGGTGCGCTTGGACGCGCCGAGTCCCCACGGGTCGCCCTGGTTCTCAATGTTGCGCAGCATCAGGCCGGCCTCGGACGGGAAACGCGACTCCATCAGGACCTCGTAGCGGCGCATGTCGACAATGGCGTCCACATGCTCGATGTCGACCGGGCACTCCTCGACGCAGGCCCCGCACGTGGTGCAGCTCCACAGCACGTCAGGATCGATGGTCGTGGGCACCAGCGTCGCCACCTCGCCGGCGTCCGCCCCACCGAGTAGGCGGTCCGCCGACGCGAACATGTTGTCGCGCAGTCCCATGATCACGAGCTTGGGGCTGAGCGGTTTGCCCGTCGTCCAGGCTGGGCAGACCGACTGGCAGCGTCCGCACTCGGTGCAAGTGGCGAAGTCGAGCATCTGCTTCCACGTGAAGTCCTCGACCTTGCCCGCGCCAAAGACGGTGTCCTCGGTGACGTGCTCCATGTCCATGTCGGGAGTCCGGTCCAGACCGCCGAGCGCGCGAGGACGGCGCGAGAACGCGACGTTGATCGGCGCGAAAAAGATGTGCAGGTGCTTGGAGTACGACACGAAAACCAGGAACCCGGCGATGACCGACACGTTGGCGATGAGGAACTCGGCCTCCAGGACGCTGTTGTGCCCCGGGCCGAGCGGTCGCAGCCAGCCGGCCACCACGTTGCTGGCGAACGCCCATGGCGACGCGACGGGCAGGGGATGAGCTGGCGGCGCGTAACCGGTCCACCCAGTGAAACCGTGTGCAAACGGGAAGTAGCCCGTGTCGATTTGAGCGCCCCGGTAGAGCAGCAGAGTCACGATGACCAGCGCGATCATGACGAGCACGGCCCACGCGGCGCTCGTGTGGCTGCCGAAGAAACGGCTGGCCCGATCCTTGCGCGACGGGGCGTCGATGATCCGGATGACGGTGAAGACGGCCAGGCTCACGAGGACGGCGGTCGCGAAGAAGTCCTCGACGAAGGCCAGCCAGTTACTAGTTCCGATCCACGGGATGTGAAAGTCGCGATCGAACAGCGAGCCGTAGGCCTCGATGATGGTGGCCATCAGGATCGTGAATCCCCACATCGTGAAGAAGTGCGCGACACCGGGAACCGTCCATTTGAGCAACTTGCGCTGACCCGCGACCTCGGTGACCTCGGCCTCGGAGACCGTGGCAAAACCGTGCCAGCGGCGAGGCGCGTCCTGGCCGCTGCGAATCAGCCTGGAGAGCCAGAAGAAGCGGCGCCCGGCCACGGCGAAGCACAGCAGGGTAATACCCAGCCCGATGACGATGCGCGCCAGCACGACTCTCTCCCACTGCGACGGGGCGTCGCCCGCCGCCTAGTCCTTCGCGAAGTTCTCCGAGTACCGACTCGGCGTGGGGCCGCGCTGGCCCCGGTACTTGCTGCCCAGACCCGACGTGCCGTAGGGGCGGTCGGCCGCCGTGGTCATTTCGAAGAAACTGATCTGGCCGATTTTCATCCCGGGGTAGAGCGTGATCGGCAGGTTGGCCACGTTGGATAACTCCAACGTCAGGTGCCCGTCCCAGCCGGCGTCAACGAAGCCCGCGGTCGAATGGATGAGCAGTCCCAGGCGCCCTAGCGAACTTTTGCCCTCCAGGCGCGCGACCAGGTCGTTGGGCAGGGCCACGCGCTCAATCGTGGATCCGAGGAGGAACTCGCCCGGATGCAGGATCATCGGATCGCTGGCGCCTACGTCGATCAACTCCGTCAGGTCCTCTTGGGCTTCGCGGACGTCGATGACGCTTTGGGTGTGATTGCGGAAGACCCGGAAGAGTTGGTCGACGTGCAGGTCGACCGAGGAGGGCTGGATCGAGTCGTCACCCAGCGGATCGATAACGATCCGGCCCGCGGCGAGGGCCTCCTTGATCGACCGATCCGAGAGCACCATGACTAGGACACAGTACTCCGAGGTCGCCGAGTCCACCGACCCTCGCGACTGGCTTGGGATCCAGATCGCGTGCACACCGATCAAAAGCACGAACACCCGTGCGGGCGTCGCTCTGCGACAGCAATTCAGCTCGCCAAGCTATGAACGCGGGTTCCAAGGCCAGCGCCCGCTCGAAAAAAGTCGAGAGGTCAACCTACGCAGGCAAAGCGTTGTCAAGGTGCACGAATGTGACTGCAACTGACCAAAGATCGACCGGTGGTACGCGCCCATTTAGGCCCGTGAAATATTCAACTCACGAATGCGCGAAGAGGCGGTGCGATGCGCAGGACGAGATCCTCGCCCTCTCGGTTGGCTAAGCCTCACGCAGCGCCTCGGCCGGCTGGACGCGAACCGCAATAAGCGCCGGGAGAAGAGCGAGGGCTACGCCGCCTACGACGGTCACCGCGCCGACAATCGCCACCAATCTCACCGGCACCACGGCCAACGGCACCGCTCCCAGATGGGACGCGAAGGTTGTCCATACGCTCTCTCCGATGGCGATCCCCGAAGGCACGCCAATCACGAGTCCGATGACAACGACCGTGAAAGCCTGCCAGCACGTGGCTGCGAGCACTTGGCGTCGCACGAATCCCAGAACCTTCAGGAGCGCCACCTGGCGGCGTCGTCGCGCCACGCTCACGAAGAGAAGGTGTGCAAGAGTTGCCGCACCGAAGAGAGCCAGGGTGAGGCCCAGCAGGAGAGGGAAGTCGACAGCCTGACCGAAGTTGACCAGATTGACCGGCACACTCTGTACGTTGACGTTTTGGGCGAAACGCCGTTGAAAGCGCGCGAGCGCAACTCGCCCGGCCGGGCTGTGCGCGATGCCGACCGCCATGCCCCATCCGGAGATCGAGCTTTGCAACCTCTGGCTGCAGGCCACGACGCTGGGACTGCCCTTGCACGCAATGGACAGGGCGGCGGGGAAGGGCAACACAGCCCCCACGCCGAGACCGCCGATGCTGAAGGTCGGCGGCAGCACGACCGTGCCAACGACCTTCAGGGTCCGCGCCTCCACCCTGCCACTCTTGTTGACCAGCGACACGGAGACCCTCGATCCGACGTGCAGGTGTGCTTGGGACATCGTCGTGGCTCCGAGCAGCATCTGATCGTCGCCAATCGGATACCGGCCGTTGACTAGGGAGAAAGCCATCGAACCCTTGGCCACGTTGACGAAGACTCCCTCAACTGTGACCGACCCGACTCGTACGTATTTGCCAGCAAACCCGAACGTGACCTTGGTCACGTTCGGGTTGGGATCCAATGTCGCCAATGCCTTGTGTAACTGTGTTGTTGACAGGTTGCCCATGTCGAGTTGCCAGTTCTGTCCGTAGAGCGGAGGAGTCTTGACGAGGTGGTTGAGACTTGCGCCGAAGACCGTCGTGGCCACCAGGGCCGCTACGGCTACGGTGGCCCCGACCAGCGCCGTGGCCACGGGCACACTGGAGCGCCCACGGCCGCGATCGAGGGCGTTGCGCACTCCGACCAGAACGCTCGGGGGTGCCCCGGTCCTCGCAAGTACCGCCGCGGTGGAGTTAGCGTGCCGCACGTGCCGATCGCGTGCGGCCGCCCCGCCGCGACTTTGGGAGGCTCGCCACGACGGAAGCGCGGCCAGCGCAGCCACCGACCCCACAATCGCGAGAGCGCCCAAACCGAACAGGGCGGCGTTGAACACGAATCCCTGCGTGGTCTCGGCAGCCCGCGCCTCGCCCACCGGCGTCAGGGGCGAAGCCGCGAAGGCCAGCGCTACCGCGCCCAGCGCGCCCACGGCGCCGATGGCTCCGGCCCGGATCATGCCGAGACCGAAGAGCTGCCGCGGTCGAAGACCCAAAGCAAACAACGTGGGATAGGACTCGCGCTCAACGAGGCTCTGACGCGACAGCGCCTGGCCCACCAGCGCCAGGCCGGCAAGCACCGCGAAGAGCGCGAAGAACCACCACCCGGTCGATTGGGGCTGAATCGACTGCGCGATCGATGCCGAGTTCGAATCTTCATTCAGCAGATACACGAAACCCGCACTCTGGTGATGGTTGACGTAGGCCTGAAATTGGGGCATGTCATTCTGACCATGTCGAAAACGCACCTGGGCAATAACGGCGGCGTAGGTCGCTCGCCCGATCCCTCTATCGAACGCCCGGCTGGTGAAAACGGTGTAACTGGGCGAGCTCGACGGGAAGTCCGTTTCACTCACCTCGATTCCGACGACCCGAAAGCTCACGCGCGACCCGCGAGGCGCAAGGTGAGCGTTGCCCTTCAGCAAGCTCTCGCCCTGAGACCGCTTATAGAACGGCACCGAAACGATCGACCCGATCTTGAGCCCGAACTGCTGCTGCATCGAGAATCCAATGAGCGCGTCACGAGGACCGGTCGGCATTCGGCCCGACAGCAGTTTGATCGTGCTGGCCAGGTGGGAGCTCGGGAGGCTCGCCACACCGAGGTACTGATTCGGTACGAAGTGCCCCTGGGCGATTCCGTTACCATTGGCGTAGTAGAGATCCGTAGTCACCTTGGAGACGTAGGGCAGGTCGAAGTAACCCGCAGTGAGTCCCCCGTAGGCGAAGACCTCGGCGTCGTAGCCGTACCGCTTGGTAAAGCTCGAGAACGCCGACGACGTCCTTCCGGCCGTGGAGACTCCCGCGAGGACGGTCCCGCCAATCAGGGCTACGAGGAGTGCCAGCGCAAGCCATGACGCCCACCGGCGCAGTAACTCCGCGCGAAACACAACTCCGACCGAGTGCACAGTCCTCCCCCAGACTGTGACTCAGTATGCATGAGGCAGGTCGCCGGCGAGATGGTGCCACCCGTCGAAGTGACCTCGTACTACTACCATTCTTCGCTCTTGGCCCACTCGTTGGTGACGTGGGATTTTGCGCCTCGCCAGATGTCCGAGTGCCCCGCAGCGATACGATGGACGCCAGCGCGGGCGTAGTTCAGCGGCAGAACATCAGCTTCCCAAGCTGAGAACGCGGGTTCGATTCCCGTCGCCCGCTCCAACGGTTTCGGACGACATGCCATCGCTTGCAAGGGTTTCGTGTTGTCCGGCAGTGACCAAGGTGTACCAGTGTTGCCCAGTGTTACATGCCCGTATATGCCCGCAGTATGCCCAAGAAAGTCGGGCTGCAGACAGTCCACAGCGCAGGCTCCGACTTTTCCACGGGCACATCCCCACCGTCTCAAACCGAGACAATTCGCAAGTCACCAGTAGGGGGGAGTCCTCGATTTCCTCGCTGCTGTCGCGGATTGCTCAGACTTGCGGCTACTTGTGCACATCGACCAAGGCGCCCACCATTTTGCCGCACCGCGCTCGCTCACCGCTTCCTCGACCTACGCCACCGGCGCAGTTCAGCGCGTGCCAGTAGTTGGCGTAACTTCTCTGAACACTTTGAGCAACCTTGGATTGCGATCGTCATCATTGAATCGTACGTAGTAGGTGTGCCCCGCCCGGAGCATTTTGTCTGAGTACGCAAGATCTACGTTGCCGACGTACGGACTCTTCTTCGACATCACTTCGTACTTGTACTTGTAGCAGCGTTGACAACCATGCGCAACATCCGCCAAAACCTCGCTCTGGCGTTCGGATACAACATCGCCGGCATCCCGATCGCGGCGGGTCTGCTCTATCCGTTCTTCGGCATCGTCCTCTCACCGATGATCGCGGCTGGGGCAATGGCCCTGTCCTCGTTGTCGGTAGTCACGAATGCCAACCGTCTACGACACTCCCGAATCGTTCCGAAAGCCAGGAGGGCAGACCGATGATGTCGCGTCTCGTTGGCGCAACGCGTTGCCCATCAGACCCTTTCAGCATGAGCACGCCGGCACCGCGAATGTGGCTGGTCTGCCTGAGGTCGTCGTGAAGACCCTCCTTTACATCACGTCGGAGGATTGCCACTTGTGTGATCACGGTCGTGCCGTGCTCGACAGATTGGGCGTTCTTCGTCGCGAATTCACAAGCGAATCCGCCGAGGCGGCCGACCTGGCCGCCCATGGCATTCCGCTGGCCTTCCTGCCCGTGCTGACCGACGATGACCGAGTCATCGCGTACGGCCGATTTTCGGCCAGACGCCTTGCCCAGGAACTTGGTCTCTCGTGATCGCTTCCACCGCATCACTGATGACCGGCTCGGCTGCCGCGGCCTTCGTCGCCGGCATGATTGCCTTCTTCGCCCCGTGCTGCTCCGGTGTCATGATGCCGACCTATCTGGCCGCCATCTCTGGACACAAGTCACTGCGCACCGCCATGCTCACGGCGATCTACGTCGCCGGAGTGGCCGCCATCGTCTGGCCCATCACAATGGGTGCCGGCGCCATCGGTCAGTTCACGTCCAGGTACCACCCCCAACTCTTCGTCATCGGCGGACTGGTCATGTTGGCCACCGCCATTGCGTTGTGGCGCGGCACGATGCTCTCCTTACCCTTCGCGCGTCAGCCCGAGATGACCGGCTCGGTGGGCTCGGTCTTTCTGTTGGGAGTCTTCTCAGGTGCGATTACGGCCTGCTGCGCGCCAGTCCTGGCCGGCGCCATTGCGCTCTCTGCCCTCAACGGCTCGGCCCTCGGCGGGTTCATCCTCGGAGGGGCGTACATCATGGGCATCGTCTTCCCCCTGGTCGTCATCGCCATCTTCTTCGCGGGGGCCAAGCGCAAGGTCCGGGACTGGAAGTTCACGATCCGCTTGGGGAATTATGTGAGGCCGACAAGTCTCTCGCGCGTCGTTGGCACGGCCGTCTTCGGCGGGTTCGGACTCTTCTTCGTGGTGATGGCCGTCACGGGCCAATCCCGCCGGGCGCTCGGCTTTCAGCGTTCGATGAGTACCTTCCTCGACAACCATGTCGCCCCCTACGCAGCACACGTGTCGAATTGGGTTGCCTGGCCCGCCCTCACCCTGTTCGTCACCGTGCTCGTGGCAGTTGTTGTTCGTTCGTTAAGGAAGAAGGAGCCCATCCATGAGTAAGCCCGCCCGAAAGAAGGCCGCTCGCCCCACGGCCCAGCCGGCCGCGAGTCGGCCTCGCACGCAAGCCGCACGCACCCCTCGCGTGGTCCAGCACACGCGCGCCAAGTTCTACTGGGCCACCGGTGCCCTGGCGCTCGTCGTACTGCTCGTCGTGAGCTTTCTCGTCGACTCAAACCGCCCGAGCAGTTCTTCGGCCAGCGCGCGCTTACCCGTGGGCAGCCGAGCTTCGCATTTCACCGGTTTGGATCCACTGACAGGACAGATGATCAATTCGACGTACTTCGCCGGCAAGAACATCCTCTTCTACTTCAGCGCAGGTTCGTCCTGCCAGGCCTGCGTGACGCAGGCCCAAGCGCTGCAGCGCGACAACCAACAATTGACCCGCGACCACATCGTCCTGGTAATGGTGACGAATGACAGCTCGGCCGGGCTTGTGGCAGCCGCCCACGCGTACAGCCTCTCCATTCCGATGGTGGCCGACCCGGGTGGAGCGATCACGAGGCGCTTCGACGCGATCGGGGGCGGCATGAGCATGGGTCCGAACTCAGCCGATCACAGCTTCATGCTCGTCGACCGCCACGGCATCGTTCGGTTCCACCAAGACTTTCCCGGGATGTGGATCTCCACGTCGGCACTCCTACACCGTTTTCCCATGATGACTTAAACATCAGGGCCAACCTCTCGTGCCGGGCGCGTAGCGGGTCACCGAAGAAGACGAAAAGGTCGGATGAGCCTGAAGGCGTCCCGAGTTTGGTCGACGACCACGGGAAGGGGAATCTAGTCTCAGTCCGTGGAGATTCCGCTTGAGCCCGGCGATCCAACATTCGGCGAAGTGCGCGATGGTGAAGATAGTTCCAGCGCTCCCCGACGTGTGCGTCTGAGTCCCTGGAACATGGTCTTGATCGCCGCGGCTCTGGCCGCTTGTGGAATCTTCACTGTCGTTGCGATCAGGCACTTTGATCAAAAACCCGCCGCGTTGAGCGTTCGCGTCACTGGTATCCCTGCCGCCGTCTCCACTCCTCTGGCAAACCTCATGGCGTTGTCTCCGGTTCCCAACAAGCCCGCGCCTAACTTCACCTTGACCGATCAGAATGGCCACACGATGTCGCTCGCGTTTTTCAAGGGGCATGCGGTTGTGCTTGAGTTCATGGACCCACACTGTGTGGATATCTGTCCGATTGTCTCTCAGGAGTTCGTCGACGCCAGTCACGATCTGGGTGCAACAGCGCCACGCGTCGTGTTCCTCGCGGTGAACGTGAACATCCGCTACTCCAGCGTGAGCGCTGTTCAAACCTATTCTCGGGAACATCGACTGGACACGATTCCGACGTGGCACTTCTTCACGGGAGCTTCAAGGATCCTTCAATCTGTCTGGCGCAGCTACGGTGTTGCGGTCGAAGTTCCTCACCCCAACGCCGATATTGTCCACACTTCGATTGTGTACTTCATCGATTCGGAGGGGCGCGAACGCTTCATCGCGGTGCCGTCGGACAATCACACGGAGGCGGGCACTGCGTTCCTGCCCCCCAATCAACTTGTTGCCTGGGGGCAAGGCATCGCCATTGTTGCTCGCCAACTCTTGAAGTAAAGGCAGATTGAGGACTTGCCCAGACGAGTTAATCAAGTAGCTCTACACGATGAACGCCACGATCCAACGGACCGGACTTCTGTCGGCTGGATTGACCGCAATCGGACGAGCGTTAGTCCCTAGATGAACACCCGCACAGCTCGATCACTTTCCCCATTGCTCGACCGGAGTCGAGATTAGCGCGGCTGAGCATATACCGCCACGGGGTATGTTGAGAATACACGAAGGGACCCGCGTGCAAAAGCCCGGATACATCGACGAGAAGATCGCGATCCAGAAGCGACTGAGGCGAATCGAGGGTCAGATACGTGGTCTCCAGCGACTGGTTGACGAGGACCAGTACTGCATCAACATCCTCGACCAGATTTCGGCAACAACGCGCGCGTTGCAAGCCGTGGCGATGAAACTCCTAGGCGACCATCTCTCACACTGTGTGACAGAGGCGTTGGCCAAGGGCGGCCCTGAGGCGGACACCAAAATCAGGGAGGCCCAAGAAGCAATCGAGAGATTGGTGCGATCTTGATTCCGAGGATGCACCGTGTGATTGAGATGTTGAAAAGTGCACGCTGACTTTCTCTCCACACTCACCGTTGGTCACGTGGCGACCGATATTGGGCGCAGCCTCCGAGAAGGATTCTTCATGTTCTGGGAGACGCTGTGGGCGCTCGTGCTCGGTTTCACTCTCTCGGGGTTCGTTCAAGCCTTCATATCCAAGGAGCAAATGCGGGCGAAGTTAGGTAACCATCGTCCCGCGGCCGTAGGACGCGCGGCGGGTTACGGCATGGTCTCGTCGAGCTGTTCGTACGCCGCGTCGGCCATGTCGAAGTCGCTGTTCGCCAAAGGGGCCGACTTTGTCTCGTCGATGGTCTTCATGATTGCCTCGACCAATCTCGTCGTCGAATTGGGCATCGTCATGCTGGTGCTCCTCGGGTGGCAGTTCATGGCGGCCGAGTTCGTGGGCGGTCCCATCATGATCGTCCTGCTCGCCCTCTCCGGCGGATTCGTTTTCAGCCGTCCCCTGGTCGACGCCGCACGCCGCCGCCTCGCCAATCCCCACGCCGGTGGGCACGATCACACGGCCATGTCCGGAGTTTCCGAGGAACAGCAGACGGAGCTCGATCGTACCTCTTGGTCCAAGAAACTTCACTCCCGGGCGGCCTGGGCGGACGCTTCAAGTTACGCGAAGGCCGACGTCACGATGCTGCGCAAAGAACTGGTCATTGGCTACGTCGTGGCGGGCTTCTTGGCCACGCTGGTCCCTCGGCGTTTCTGGAACGTCCTCTTCATTCACGGACATGGTTTCTGGACCAGTGCCGAGAACGCGGTCGTTGGTCCCCTCATCGCGGTCATCAGTTGGGTCTGTTCAATTGGCAACGTTCCTCTCGCCGCGGCGCTGTGGTCGGGCGGGATCAGTTTCGGTGGGGTGATCGCGTTCATCTTTGCGGACCTCATCGCGATGCCCCTCATCCTCATCTACCGTAAGTTCTACGGCAACAAGCTGACGCTTCGCCTCGTCGGACTGTTTTACGCAGTCATGGCAATCGCGGGGCTCCTGACGGAGGGCGTATTCCGGCTCTTTCACCTGGTGCCGACAACTCGAAGGCTAAAGATTTCGTCGGTCCACTTCGAGTGGAACTACACCTCGTACCTCAACATCATCTTCATTGCGGTAGCGATCGTGGTTTGGTGGCTGGCCCGCCATCAATCGCAATTTGGCGGCGGTCAGGGCTATGCCATCGACCCCGTGTGTTCCATGCAAGTTCGAGTGAACGACGCGCCCGCCGAATCAGTACACGAGAATCATCACTACTACTTCTGTTCCGATCGCTGCCGGGAGCGCTTCGAGGAGCGGCCCGAGCGATACGTGGCGGGTGCGACTAACTTTGAGCGCATGGACTCTAATGAGCACCGCCCTGACAACGCCAAAACGGCCGTAGATCCAGTTTGCGGGATGACGATCGACAAGGCAACAGCTGCGGCGCAGCGTAACTTCGAGGGAACCAATTTTTGGTTTTGCAACGTGAGCTGCGCTGAGACGTTCGACACCGATCCAGGACGCTACCCCGTCAGTCATTGACGACTTGCGGAACTCCTGTGGATTGGGTTGCCCACTTTGATCGCGGGGCGGTGCGTCGTTGATGCCCGTGGAGCGCCCGAGGCAACATGAATGCGGAAACTGTGGGCAAAACATCCACGTTGATCAGGGTATTCTTAAGAACTCAACTTCCCTGCGCATCTGCTTCCCAAGCTGAGAACGCGGGTTCGATTCCCGTCGCCCGCTCCATCGGCATTCCTGGTCATCGTCCCGATTTGGGGACGAGAACCGTGGTCCCGAAGTCCCTCGATGACCTCCAGGACAAGAGCTTTCATTGTCAATGTTGCCCGCGAAGTGCCCGGCCTCAGCCGTATACCGCATGTTTCCTCGCTTCGACGAAGCTAATGCTGCGGGCTCCGTTGAAAGGATCGATGTCGTCGAACGGAGCGCAGAACTTTCCCCACACTGCGACATCAGCGTCCGCAGCTGATGTCCGTCGTTGCGCACACCAGTCCGATCAGTCCACCAACAACACCCGAATGTCGACAAGCGAAGTTGGTGCCTGAGTACCTCTCGATTCACGAATACTCGGATCCAGATTCGTGCACGCAAATCATTGAATCCGTCGCCGAGCAACCGGTATAAGGAATCTCCACAAAATTCCGCTTGACTTTCTCTGTACTACCGTATTAAGACATCGGTACATGGAAGCCCTAATCCGATTTCGACTTGACCCACGGACCGGCCTACCCCCATCACGCCAGCTCGTCGACCAAATCCGTCAGGCGATCCGCCTCGGACGACTTCTCCCCGGAGACCAGCTGCCGTCGGTTCGCGATGTCGTCGGCCAGATTCCCATCAACCCCAACACTGTTCACCGCGCCTACCGCGATCTCGAGCAACTCGGGCTGGTCGATGCGCGGCCGGGTGTCGGCACCTTCGTCGCTGCCCAGGCTCGCCGGGCCATCGCCCAGGATCGTCTCGAGCGACTTACCCACGAGTTACAGGGTTGGCTGACGAAGGCGCATCGCGCGGGGCTCGATCGAGAGGAAGTGCTCGCCCTCGTCACCGCGGCGATCGACGCTCGAAGCGCCCGCGCTCCATTACTGAAGTGAGCAATCTGCCGGCCCTCGAAGCGGGTGGGCTCACCAAGCGCTACGGCCGCACGTGGGGTTTGCGCGACTGCACATTTTCACTCCCGGCTGGACGCATCGCCGCGCTCGTCGGTCCCAACGGCGCAGGCAAATCCACGCTTCTACTGTTAGCGGCCGGAATCCTCCGCCCGACCGAGGGATCAGTAAACGTCTTCGGACTCGACCCAATCGCCGAGGCAGCCCAAGTGCTACCCAGGATTGCCTACCTCGACCAAGAGCGCCCCCTCTACCGGTCCTTTCGGGTAGAGGAGATGCTGCACTATGGACGAAGCCTAAATACATATTGGGATGACGCTGCTTCGCGTGAACATCTCTCCGTGCTCAACATTCCCCTCGACGCACGGGTAGGACAGTTGTCCGTTGGTCAACAGGCTCAAGTCGCACTCACGCTCTGTCTCGCGAAGCGCCCCGAACTACTGCTACTTGATGAGCCGGTCGTCGCTCTTGATCCTCTCGCTCGCGAGCGTCTAATGCAGGTCCTCATGCGGACGGTGGCCGAACACGGCACGACAGTCCTGCTCTCGTCGCATGCGGTTGCCGATCTAACCACGGTCTGTGACTATCTGATTGTCCTCTCTGGTTCGCGCGTCGCGCTCGCCGACGACCTGGAATACGTGCTCGCAAGCCATCGGCTGTTGACAGGCGGAGCCGACGCGTTCGATGCTCCGAGAGGCACGGTTCTCATTGCCGCCTCGCACGGAACCAGGCAGCACGACCTTCTCGTGCGCGTGGAGGAGCCTGTGAGCGACCCCGCATGGCGTGTCAGTGAACCCACGCTGGAAGAGGTCGTTCTCGCCTACATGAAGGCGGGAGAGCCCAAGCTGTCTGCGGCCATCGCCAATTCCGCCAAGAAGGACGGCTCGCCATGATTTGGGCGACGTGGCGAATGAGTCGACCTCTGTACATCGTCTTGCTCACGCTGGCGGCCGCCGTGGGGGTGTGGTTGGTGATCACGGGTGCCCGGCAGGAGTCCGCGTGGACCGCCTTCACGGCGCTCCATTGCAGCCAGCCGGGCTCCAACTCGGCGTGCATGAACATGGCGTCCCGCTACTACTCGGCGAGTCAGTTCTCGACTGCTGGCGTCTGGATCGGCGTGGCGTTGCCTGGACTGCTCGGCCTTGTTCTCGGCACTCCACTCGTCGCCATCGAGTTTGATCAGCGCACGAACCGACTCGGATGGACGCAGTCGATCACTAGGACCAAGTGGCTCGGACAGAAGCTGCTCGTCAGCGGATCAGTAGCCGTCGTTTTCTCGGCCGCACTCGTGCCAGTGCTCTGGTGGTGGACTCGCGCGGTGCAACGCCCGCACATGGTGAATTTTGATTTTGACGTGTCGGGCGTTGTCATCATTGCCTACGCGCTCTTCGCCTTCGCGCTCGGAGCCTTACTTGGGACCCTGATGAAGAGGGCTGGCTATGCCTTCGCAGTCGGCGTGGCAGTCTTCGCTGTCTCTCGCTTTCTCGAACGCTCCTATGTGCGGGTGCGTCTTGTTCCGACTACCTTCACGAGAGGAGTCATCGTTGCGCCGTCGAATGCATGGGTGGTGAATGAGGGCTACGTCCCACTCGACCGTTCCACTCCCGGCCCAGGTCTCACGTGGCAGAGCGGCAACGAGGCCATCACCCGCTGTGCTGCGAGAGCCGGGGGCATCGAGTCGAAATCGTATATCAAGTGCGCGAAGACGCTCAAACTGCACTGGATCAATGAAATTCAACCGGCGAGCCATTTTTGGTCGCTCCAATGGGCCGAGGTCGGCGTGTTCGTCGCTGTCTCAGCGGCTCTCCTCACGCTGACCGTGCTCACCATCCGCCGCTGACGGCCCAGACCAGTCGACAGATGGCGTCGAGCGTTACCTGGTCGACGCTGGCGTGTCTGTCAATGGCACAATCGAAATGAGGACTTCTTCGAGGTCGTGACGAGCGATCTCGCGATCGTATCGATCCTGAAGATTCATCCAAAAACCATCGCTCATCGAAAAGAAGCGAGAGAGACGCAACGCAGTATCGGCAGTGATACGGCGCTTGCCCAGCACGATCTCGTTGACCCTCCGTGGTGAGACTCTGATTGCTCTGGCGAGTGCATTCTGACTGACGCCAAGTGGCACCAGAAACTCCTCCTTCAGCACCTCTCCTGGAGTGATGGGTTCAATAATTTTGGTCGTCATAATCTCGCCTCAGTGATAGTCCACAATCGTTACGTCTTCGGGTCCAGCGGCAGTCCAGCGAAAGCAGATCCGCCATTGCTGATTGATTCGGATGCGGTGCTGGCCTGCTCGATCACCTTTGAGCTTCTCGAGTCGATTTCCTGGTGGCACGGCCAAATCGCGTAGTTCCTCCGCAGCATCCAGGATCAGAAGCTTTCGCACCGCTGATCTCTGAAGTTCCGGATCAAAACTCGAATCTGCTCTCTGCGCCATACTCGCTCGGTTGTCTTGTCTCCGAACGACTGCAGCACATCCTCACTATAACGCATAACGTTATTAGGGGCAGCAGGCTACATCGGACAATTCTGAATCTGCTGTCGAACTCTTTGCTAAGGGCTGGCGAGTCTCTGAACGCGGTAGTGCCCACCTAATGCCCGTGAGTTCCTGCTCTGAGCCACCTGACTCTATAAATCCTCGTTGACCAGGATCATCACATTCATCAAAGCCAATCGTGCCCTGCTTCCCAAGCTGAGAATGCGGGTTCGATTCCCGGCGCCCGCTCCAACGGTTTCAAATCACAGCCCTTTGATTGCGCGGGTTTGAAAGAGTCCCACAGTGACCGTGAGACACCACCGTTGACCGGTGTTACATGCCCGTATATACCCGCAGAATGCCTGAAAACGCTGCCGCCAGGAGACGGCAGTAACACCGTCCGCGTGGGCGACGACAGTCGACTCGGATCTGATCAAGTCCGGAGTCGCCAACACGGCTCTCGTGAATCCAGCGGAGGTCATCCCGCTACGACAACCACATGCCAAGTAGGCGGAACCGCAAACTTGGCAAAGGTCGGCGTAATCACGGCATTTCAAGACGGTTAACGATGGGCGGGTCTGGTGGAAATTCACCTCTTCAGGCCCCGACGCGATTACGCGCGACCCGTGTGTGCATCCGCATGGGTCGCAGTGCTAAAGCAACGGACGATCCTTCCCCTCTGGTGACCACTACGTTTTGTCTCATGACGATCGGATTAGGACTCGCGAGCCTAGGCGGCTATCCGTTCGAGGTTCGCTACAGCGATGGGTCACTCGTGCGCGCGCGGGCCGCGGCCGACCTCGCCGCGGACGCCTGCGACTACTTCAGTCACCTATTTTCAGGTGTCGAGCTCAACATCGCCGTCATCATCGCCGATGAGGCGGACTGGGAAAGTAGGCAACCATATGGGCTGCCGTTCTTCAATGATGACGTGGACCAGATTCGGCCCGGCATCGTGGTGATGCCCGCCGGAAGCGGGGAGTTCTGGATCGCGATGGGACAGGACCTTCACGAGGCGTCGCCGCATGACTACCCCAGATTGCTTGCGACGTACCCCGACGGGGCCGGTGGCTTGGATCTACAACCATTCTTCGACCTCATCACAATCCATGAACTGGGCCACGCGTTCGAAGTGCTGGGGGATCTCAGGTTGCCGACGGCCTGGTTGAGCGAGATCTTCGCCAACGTGGCTCTCCACGCGTTCATCGCCATGAGGCGGCCAGAAAGCCTGAGCACGCTCGAGGTGCTGCCGACCGTGGGAGCGCACAGTGTGGCTCTTGACGATCGGATGCGTACCGAGGGTTACACCAAATTGGAGGAGCTCGAAGCTCACTACACGGGTGGTGATGACCCGATGAGCCCATTGAACTACGTCTGGTACCAGTATCGATGGCAACGTCTCGCGGCGGCGATGTTCGACGCCGACGGTGAGGATGGAGTAGTCCACTTTTGGGATTGCTTCCACGCGACAAATCGCCCCGGATCCGAGGATGACACTGCGGCCGCGCTGGCCCCACTGCTCAGCGCCGAGGTGAGCGAGACCCTCGGCCGGGCAATCCAGGCCTGGCAATAGACCCTGTCGGAGGATTCGACCTATGACTCCGGAGGTTGAGCCATGACCGCTGGAGCTCAGTCGCCGATGACTGGCATCAGACCTAATGGGTTTGCGTCTGGCCCCCAAAGCCACTGGTTTACAGCTAGTACATCTTTCGATTGAATCAATCCACCTCTGCTAACGCTCGACGATTTCTACTCGATCGCCGCTTGGAGATTCCGGCCTACTTCCCCCATGTATCGAAGAATCCGCTCAATGTCGCGAGGATAACCCTCGTCTCGAAGCGCCACGTATGCGGGATCACCCGCGGCGGCATACTCTTCGATGCCCGCCCGCGACATCTCAGCTCGCTCGACGACTGCATCAATCAGACCCGCTCGGTGCTCGTATCCGTAACTGTCGAGCAGGAGACGCAACCGTGCGACTTCGTCAATCTCCGGATCGCACCCAATCTTCGCCTTGAAGTCTGGAGGACCAAGTGGCACCCACTGCCAAGCGAGGAAGGCGATCTCCTCTAGCACGGTGCCCGGACCAGCGCCGTCCCAATCGATCATCCCGAGTAGTCGATCCCCCTTGAAAACTGCGTTGTAATGCGCGAAGTCGTGGTGACAGATAACCTCACCCGGTCGCAATTCTCGAGGTCGATATTGCCAGTGCGCGCCCTCGTCTGGAACGAAGTCTGATACCGCGCGGTGGTAGGCCGCCACTGCCTTTCCGACTTCAGCGAGCAACCCGTCACTCCACAGTGAGCCCGGCCAGTGAGCCACAGAGGCTGAGGTATCTCCGTCGATGTAGCCAAGGATCTCGCGACCCTCTTGATCGAACCCAAGCGGCTCCGGAGCGAGCAGAAATCCGCGATCGCGGACGTGCAAGAGGAGTCGTTGCACGTCCTTGCTCCACGGCTTCCCCGGACGACGGACCGTGTCTCCCGCCCTCACGACAATGGTGAGTTTGCCGCCCGGAAGCCGTACCTCTGGCGTGTCCGGAGTTACATCATCTCTTCTTGACATTGTCTGAGTCTCATCTAACAGCAGCAGCAACGCCAGAGCCTTGTCGCACTGGCTTAGATTCTGTCCGTGCGACTGGGTACCGTCATTCTTCCCCTCGAACGATGGCCAGCGTCGAGAGACAAGTGGCGAAGAGCTGAAGAACTCGGTTTTGCCGCCGCCTATACCTACGATCACCTTTCGTGGCATCGCCTGAAGGATCGAGCATGGTTTGGCGCGATTCCGACCCTTGCGGCTGCGGCCACCGCGACTTCTCGTATCCGATTGGGCACCATGGTGACGTCGCCAAACTTTCGACATCCCGTACCCCTGGCCAAGGATCTACTTTCGATCGATGACATCTCCAACGGCCGACTGATCATTGGCGTCGGTTCCGGCGGGCTAGGCGGCGACGCCACTGTCCTCGGCGAATCTGCATGGTCGCCACGTGAGCGGACCGATCGATTCGTAGAGTTCGTAGGGCTACTCGACCAACTGCTACGAAATGACGAAACCTCGTCTGAGGGGTCCTACTACAACGCACGCGACGCCCGGATGTTGCCGGGTACGGTGCAGACGCCTCGACCGCCGCTCTTCGTTGCCGCCAATGGAGAGCACGGCATGCGACTAGCTGCCCAATACGGCGAAGGCTGGGTCACTCTAGGTCGCACGTCGAACGAGAATGAGTCCTGCTTCGACGTCGTTGCCTCGCAGTTAGCCCGCCTCAACGGAATCCTTGCGGAAATGGGACGAAGCCACGATGAGATCGACAGAGTCTTGTTAAGTGGCCTTTCCGACGAGCGACCACTCGCCTCTCGGGACGCATTCGTCGACTGGGCCGGCCGCTACCAGGAACTTGGGATTACCGAGTTGGTGGTTCACTGGCCCGAACAGAATTCACCTTTTGAAGCCGACATGAGGATCTTTGAGGAGGTCGTCATTGAGGGATTGGCGCACCTCTAGACCGACCTCGTGTGATGAGTTAGCTAGGCGCTGACGGTCGATGTCCCGTCAACAGACAATGCTAGGTAGCACAACCTTTGCGTCGGGCCTCCAATCGGTGGGGTCTGCTCGCAAATTGGTTGACAGCCAACTCGTGTAGATTCGGCGGAGTCAATTTGCGCCTCGGTGTGCCGGCACGAGCATCGGACCAGCGTGAGCAGCCCCTCAGGGAGCCCGCGTGATGGCGCGGACCACCACTGAATCTCCCTCACCCTCTTCCCACAAGATCAGCCACTCCGTGTGATCTGCCTCAAGCGCGATTGCCCAGCACCCAATGTTTGAGAACCTTCGCCTCCGGCATCGCACGTCGGAAGGGGCACGCTCGAGTAGGTCAAGCGCGGTGTTGAGCGTTCTGAGCAGGTCGACGCGCGTCGGCGTCGCCTCGATCTCGTTGAGGAACTCGTTTGCCTGAGGTGAGAAAAGTAGCGTCGCCACGAGGGCCCGTCAGAAGCGCGGAGACTTCGAACGGTCCCGCGTCGTTAGGCGCTCGGGGTGACCCCTACTCTCGGCGATGCTTGCCATAAGCACGCCGTCGGCCAAGAGTTTCATCTCCGTCAGTGAAATGACTTCAGCGGGCTCGAGAATGATTGTGCCATCGGGCTCAGTGTGACCCAGGTAGCGGTCATGTTCCACCAACTTGCCCAGATTCACCCGTCCCCGGTCTTGCACGCTGATCACAATTACGTCGTCCATGCCCTCACTGTATCTTGCGGGCAGAGCCCGTGCAAGGGTTAGGCCCGTTTTACCCAACTGTCAATCCTGTCGTTGCCCGGAACTGCGCGGATTTGTCAGAATCGAGGTCGAGTAGCTCGAAGGGTTCGGCGCTTGATACCCACCCTTGCTTTCGATATGAGGCCGCCAGTGCCCGTGAAGTGCCCAAGACTCGGGAGTCATGATTGAAGGTAGCTCGTTCTTGCACTTGACCAGGATTTATAGATTTGGCCTCTTGAGTCGATCCAGGCTTCCCAAGCTGAGAACGCGGGTTCGATTCCCGTTGGGACTGCTGTTTGGGCTGCACCCCGTTTGGGGGTCCAGGTCAAACGCCCTTCCTGATCGACGATTCGATTCGCCGGTGACGAAGTTGGGCCAGAAGTCACTCCACGATCCCGGGAACGGGCGTGTTCCGCTCCGATCTTGCCCGCAGAATGCCCGGCGCTGCTGTCGCGCTGAGCATTTCGTTTCGCGGCTGAGGTGAACGCCTTGACCTCCCACGCTGGCGCTGGACTCCCACAGCTGAAAGCGACGAGTTTCTCGAGCCGTGTCATCAGTTACCGCGGCTGATGTCAACATTCCTCTCTTCGGAAACGCCTGAAACGTTCGGCGAAGAGGGGTGACCCGCATACGGTACGTCATCTGGTGCGACTTTCACCATCTCGATCTGGGTAAGACGGGCGAGCCGTCAGCGACGTCGCCTCGTCGACTCGACGAAGAACTCGAACAGTCCTGTCGAGGTAAGTAGCACGCACGTAAGGTGCTGCGACTGCGCGAGACCGTGATGGATCGTGGGTACGGAAAATCCGACTCCGTCGCACGCGACAGGTGGGACCTGAAAATGTGTGCGGCAGGACTGACCGTACCGAATGACAGAAGGCAGCTCAACTTCCATTTGAGCGGCGCCGCGACAACCTGACTTCGGGTCGACCCCCGACACCGAACCATTTGCGAACTTCATCACGAGTGACGACGCCCATGGGGCAATGGTGCGCGTGCTCGGAGGCAGCCGGTCTTGACCAATATTTGGCGGTCCCACTTGGCGCCTTGTTGTACGAATATTCGTGCAACACTCCAGAATGAACGGATATTCAGATATTCGTGTAAGTAGTACTTTTACTATACTGTACGGATATGAGTGCAAATGATACGACGAATAGGAGGAAGCCATTCCGGGTCTACAGCGCCTCGACTCTGGGCGCGGCGATACGCCACTACCGCAACGCAATGGGCATCTCCCAGGCGGAGCTGGCCGCCCGTGCGGGCATGCCCCGGAACTACGTCAACGCCCTTGAGAATGGGCTGGAAACCGAGCAGCTCAGGCGGACGCTCGCAGTTCTTCGGGAACTCGGCGTCCGAATGACCCTGAATCGCGAGGATTGGTAGTGACCGACGAGTTGGCCATCTGGCTGCACGGCGACCGGGTCGCTACGGTCTCGCGAGAGGCAAACAATCGCCTTCGACTTCGGTACACGCAGGACGCACTGGCGAGGTACGAGCTCGGCACACCCCTGCTTTCGATTGGGCTTCCCCTCACTGACGTTCACTACCCCAACGCGAAGACTCGATCATTCCTGGATGGCCTGCTTCCGGAGGCTGATCAGCGTCGGGCCGTTGCGGAACAGTTGAACCTCAACTCCAATGACACCTTCGGGTTAATCCGCGAACTGGGACTCGACTGCGCCGGCGCCATTGTTGTTCAACCCGCCGCGAAACCGGCTCCGAGAGAAGCCACGACGTTGACCGCCGCGCCCCTGACAGAAGAAGAGATTGTCGAGCGGGTCGCGAACCTAAAGAGCGCTCCACTGGGTGTCACAGACCGAGTCAGAATCTCGCTCGCCGGAGTCCAACAGAAACTCCTCCTCACACGCATGCCCGACGGTCGGTGGGGTGCGCCGATCGATGGGACGCCGTCAACTCACATCCTCAAGCCTGAAGTGCGGGACTTACCGAATGCCGTCGAAAATGAGGCATTCTGCATGCGCGTAGCGCACAACCTCGGACTTCGTACCGCATCCATCGAGACCACCGAATACGGCGGACGAAAGCTCATAGTCGTTGAGCGATACGACCGAGTAACTGGAGCGTCCGGCGACGTCGAGCGTGTCCACCAGGAGGACTTCTGCCAAGTCCTCTCGCTCCCCCCGAAGACCAAGTATCAGCAAGACGGCGGTCCATCGTTAGTCAGAGTCGCGGCCGTTTTGCGACAGTTCGCTCAGCCGGACTCCCTCAGCAGACTGCTGCAAGCGACGTACGTCACGGTGCTGGTGGGAAACGGTGACGCGCATGGCAAGAACATCTCCCTCTTGCACCACCCTGACGGGTCGATCGAGTTGACACCCATTTACGACGTGGTGTCGACGCTCCACTACGTCGACGGTGAACTCGCCATGTACATCGATGACGTCCGCAAGACCTCAAGGGTCACCCGCCAGCGGCTCGTCAACGAGGCCGTCTCGTGGGGGATGCGAGAAGACTCGGCCCTGCTGATCGTGGGCGACTTGAGTGAGCGAGCCCCCGAAGCGATTGCGCAGGCTCGGGATGAGACTCCTGGCGTGCCGGACGGCATCATTGAGATCGCCCAGCGTCAACGAGTCCAGTTGGCGAGTTAGGGCGAGCAACTCCACCTCGCCATCGTCACCTGGATCGAGCACACCTACAACAACCGCCGACGCCAGTGCCGCCTCGGCTAGCTCACGCCGGTCGAGTTCGAACTGGCACTCGCTGCTACTCAGGCAGCATGATGTTCATAACCGGTGTCCGGGGAACTGGGGGCAGATCCTTCCTCCTCCCTGCCGCGTGAGGCAGTCTCGGTTCTTCCTTAACGCGTTCCCCAGAACCTTCATTCGGTCCACCCTGCACATTGGCCCGCGAAAAAGTGCAAGTGGACCAAACAGAGGGAGCCATGAGATGCCCGTTTCGAAGGGAACGTCACTCAGTGAGCTGCTACGTACTCTCGCAACGCCTCGCGAATGACTTCCGACACGCTGATACCGCGCTCGCTGGCCCGCAAGATGATCTCCCTCTTCAACTCTGGCTCCAACCGCACGGACTCGACCGAGGAGGGGCCTTCACCAAGGGTCGGACGCCCACTCCGACGTTGGAGGATCTTCTCCACGTCATAGCCGCGCTCAGCCTCCTCGACGAAGGCTGAGTTGTCCCTGCGATCCTCCGTGGATGAACCCGTTCTGTCGTTCTTCGCTTCCATGTCACTCACTTCCGCCCTTCCAAGAGCCTCCGATACGCCGCTCTCATTGCCATCGCGTGGATCACCACTGGTCCGCTTGACCGATCCAGCGCGACCACCTCGAGGAGGTCGCCGGAAGTGTCGACGCCGGGAATGAGAAATCGAGTCGGGTCCTCACCAACCTCTTCGACGACCATTGCGTGCCGTATGGCGTGAGGCATATCCGGCTCTTCGACTCCGTGCCTCAGAGCGGATGGCTCAACCTCTAACAGGTTGTTGTACTACGAAACCTCTCCCGGCAGTGGGTGTGGTGATGTTGCCCGCGGACTGCCCGCTCGGTTTGTGCTCCAGAGCTGGGACCCAGGACCCCAGCTCATGACCGTTCGCCTCGGCGAATGAGCGTGCCGATTCGAGAACCGTGCTGGCGGGCTGATTGTTTACGCTATAATTCTGTACATGGCCACCCTCCCAATCGCGGATGTTCGAGCCCAGTTGTCCAAATTGGTGGAAGAAGCGAGTATCACGCACGAGCGGATCGAGATCACGAAAAACGGACATCGAGCAGCAGTGCTGATGGGAGTCGATGATTACGACGCCATGCGTGAAACGATTGCCGTGCTCTCCGATCAAGACCTCTTGCGGGACCATCATCTGGGTCTCAACGAACTCCGTGAAGGTGACAGTCTCAGCGAGGATCAGCTCAATAGCGCGATGAAGAACATCGGTCGCGGTGTCGACGTCAAGTGAGCGCCGTTACGGACTTCAGATAGCGAGATCAGCCGCTCAAGCGCTCTCCGATACGCTTCCCGAGAAGATCGCACAGGCGGCGTACCAATTCATTGTCGGTCCGTTGCTCGACAACCCGCATCAAGTCGGCAAGCCCCTCAACCCGCCCCTGGCACCGGCATACTCTGCCCGTCGTGGTGACTATCGAGTCCTCTATCTGATCGATGATGCCTCGATGACTGTCAAGGTCACGGCCATCAGGCATCGTGCAGATGCATCTCGACCTTGAGCCTCCGTGGACACAAACCGCGCTCTTGCCCGTGGATTGCCCGAGGGATCATTTCCCACTCGAGGCTCCGCAGAAACTCGGCCTTGACCAGCGCATATCTATCGTGCGTTCACAGTGCGCGCTCCGCTTCCCAAGCTGAGAACGCGAGTTCGATTCTCGTCGCCCGCTCCAGGCTTGGTTTCGTTGCCACGACTGACTACGTCGTTGCAAGCACTGATGTTGGCTTTCGCCACTGTTCGTCACTATTCGCTCCTGTTCGCCACCTCTCACTGTCGCAGAACTGTCGCAACCACAATCATGGCAGTCAACCACGCGTCGTAAGAGAACGCCACTTGAGATCAGATATTCGATCGTGACAGGCCGAAGATTCCAGCGAAGTAAGGTGTGACACCTAATAGGCGAACTTCACCAGTAGGCCCAACCTATTACGTCGGCGAAGTCGATCACCACGAGCGAGGGGCTCGGTGCTATCTCTCTTCGTGCCGCGACGATTCCGCGATGTCCTCCACCGCGGCGATGACAGCGTCGGCGTCCACGCCGGACCACCCGTCGGCGCCGAGATCCAGAGCGACGCGCTCGCTGGAGACGGCGCCACCGCCGAAGTAGATCGGCGCGGCGATCGCCCCGGCACGCAGCGCAAGCGCGATCTCCGCCAGTCGCGCCACCGATAATTTCGAGGAGGCGCCGACCAGTACCGCGACCAGTCGGTTGGCTGCACGCGCGGACTCGACGAACGATGTGACCGGAGTATTGGCACCGAGGTCGAGCGCCTCGAAGCCCCGGCCGCGCAGCAGGTCCGCGACGATGGCGCTAGGGAGTGCGTGAGGGTCGCCCTCCGGCGCCCCTAGCACTATGGTGCCGCGTGACAATCCACGTCTGGCGAACATCGGTCCGAGGCGTCCGACAATTCGCGTGGCCACGGCACTCGCACGATGCTCATCGGCCACCGAAAGCCGACCTTGCTCCCACCGCTCACCGATCGCGCGCAGCGCCGGGAGGAGCACGTCGACGTAGACCTCCGGCGCCGTGGTTCCCGAGGACAGCGCTTCTTCGACGATCGACCAGGCGCCCGCCTCATCCCCGGCGGTCATCCGGTCCAATAGCCTCTTCGGGCGGTGCTGGCCAGAGGCGCGTGATCTCGGGGGCCTCGCGTCCGGCACTCGAAGGCGATCGAGATCCGCGATTGCCACGCTCCACCTAGCGCCGTCTCGATCGGCCGGGAGTCGGCCCGTGCGCACGTAGCCGTAAACGGTCATGTAGTGAACTCCGAGCCGTGCGGCGGCGTCGCGAAGGCCGACGTGCGTCTCGCTGGACATCACCGAACCCTGTCATTGGGTAAAGGTTTCGCGGCATGCTCGGCGTCGGCGATGATGCCACAAAGCATCCGTGGGAAGACCCAACGATGGAACGGCGCGATCGCGTACCAATAGACCAGGCCGAGGAAACCCCGTGGATGGAAGTCCGCGGGTTGAACGATCCTCGTTCCGGTGCCCAGGGTGGACAGGTCCCAGGTGAGCCACGCATCCCCGGGCAGGCGCATCTCGGCGCGGAGCCGCAAACGCACCGGACGCTTGAGCTCCTCCACAAGCCAGAAGTCGAGCGGATCGCCTTCGGCGAGCGTCGCGGAGCGTCCGCGACGCAAACCCGGGCCGCCCAGCAACTGATCAAGCAACCCTCGCAGCCACCAGAGCCACCCGGCGCCGTACCAACCGGTCGCTCCGCCGATGCGCTCGAGCGCGTCGAATACCGCCGTCGGCGCCACCGGGGTCGTGGCGGTCCGCTCGTCGTACAAGAGGGTCGGACCCGACCACGCGGGATCCGTGTCGAGCAGAGCGAAGGCGTCGTGGCGCTCTCCATTATCGGCGCTCGCGCTGACCTCCCGGGCGGCCGAAAGAGCCCGAAGCATGGCTTCGCGAATCCCCATCGGCGTAACTGAGAACACGTCACACGCGGACAGGCCCTCGACGACGACCTCGTTGACGAGCGACTCGACGAGCTCGCGCGCGAGGGGCACCGGCAGTGGTGTCACGAGCCCAACCCACAGCGAAGAGAGTCGCGGCGTGAGTAGCGGGACCTTGAGTAGCCATCGGCGCGGGAGACCCGCCACCTCAGCGAACATCGCGATCATCTCGCTGTACGTGACGACGTCGGGGCCACCCGCGCCGTAGACACCCGGCGGAACATCGTTCGAGGTTGCCGCGCGAACGAGCAGTTCGATCATGTCGGTGATGGCAATGGGCTGACACCGCGTCTCGACCCATTTGGGGGTCACCATGAACGGAAGCCCTTCGACCAGTTTGCGCAGCATCTCGAAGCTGGCGGAGCCCCCTCCGACGATCACTCCGGCGCGCAGTTCGACAACCTCGACGGACGTGGCGGCGAGCGCGCGGCCGACGTCGTGGCGCGTCTGGAGGTGCAAGCTGAGCGTGTCGTTGTCGCGGCCCAGTCCACCGAGGAACACGATCTTTCGAATCCCCGCCGCGTCGGCCGCGCGAACGAAGTTGGCCGCGTCGCGCTGTTCCGTCTGAGCCCACTGGGGACCGGCGCCGATTGAGTGGACCAGGTAGAACGCGAAGTCGACCCCGCTCATGGCCGCGGTGAGGTCGCCGCCGACGTCGCCGCCGATCACCTCGACGTCATCCCTCCAAGGAGCGGCGTCGAGCTTCGCGGGGGTTCGAGCCAGGCAACGCACCTCGAGGCCTCGGTCCAGCAACGACGGCACGAGGCGGCTCCCCACGAAGCCGGTCGCCCCAGTGACGAGCACCCGGGTTGACGTCATCGGCGGACCCGGTTCGTAGCGCGAGATCGGTGTGTTGTCGCCGGCGCCACGGCGTCGGGCACGCTCGAATGACGTTGACGGCACTCCTCGCACCGCGTCGCCAACTCGCGCAGTGCGGCCACGGCGTCGACGTCGCCCTTCGCCGCCGTCGTGTCGAAGTCACGTGGCAATGGCGACTCGTGGCGGTAACCGCGTCGCTGCATCTCGGCGGCCAACTGATCGTGTCGGCGCGCGAGCTTTCGCGAATCAAGTAGTCCAGCGTCGAGGAAGCCGCGTAGTGACGTTCCCTTGTGCAACGAACCACGGAACATGTGGCACTCCACGTGTTCGCCGAGCAGGTGCTTGCGACACAGCAGTATGGGGTCCACCATCCACATCCTCATTACGTCGGTCCCGATTGGACGTCGAGCCCGCTGCGCTCGCGACAGAACTGCGACAGATGTTCTCTTTGCGCCTCGGTGTCGCTGCGCCGGGTGCGCTTCAGGCGATGGGGACGTCGGACCCGGCGATCCAGCCACAGCGCGCCGGGCGTCGTCTGGTCCGTTGACGTCGTGCCCAGCCAGAGGATGGTGTCGACACCCTGGGCGGGGGTGCGAAGGAGGGGACCCATGAGGCGACCGAAAGCGGGCAATGACCGGCGAAGGCCGGGCGTGTCCACCCAACCTGGATGCATCGTCGTCATGGTGATCCCCAACGGCGCGAGACGAGGAGCCCACCACGCGCACAGTGAGACCTGGGCGCGCTTGACTCTCGCGTAGGCGCGCACGCCGTCGTAGTCACGAGCGGGCGACTCGAGCCAATTGACGTCGAGTGCTTCCGTGTACATGCCGCCCGACGTGACCCACACGACGCGAGCCCATCCGGCGCGCAGTTGGTCGCGAATAAGAGTCGTGAGCAAGAACGGTCCGACCAGGTGAACCGCCGCGGTGCGTTCGATACCCTGCGCGCTGACTTCGAAGGTCTTGGACAAGGCGCCGGCGTTGTGGACGAGGACGTGGACGGCGGGTAGTCGACCCAACTCGCGCGCCGCGCGCCGCACGCTCTCCAGATCGCCGAGGTCGCAGACGATGATCGAGACGTCGTGGTTTCCGGTCGACGCCGCGATCTGCGCGCATACCCGGGAGCCGAGTCCGGCATCTCTCACCAGCAGGATCACTCGCGCGCCGAGTCGCGCCAAGGCGGTCGCGCACTCGAGTCCGAGGCCGGACGTCGCGCCGGTGACGACGGCCACCTGGCCACGCACGCGCTGGTCGTCGACGGGCCGCCAATCGAACAGGCGCCGGCGAATCGCCGGACCAACGCGCGAGAAGCTGCCCACGACGCTGAACTCGAGGGCGGCGTCGACGGCGTCGCGGGCGGCATCAAGCGGCTTCACGGGGACTCCCCAGGATCTCGCGCAAGGATTCGCGCGCCCGGTCGCCGAGACGCCGGAACAAGAGGCCGAGCAGCGGGTTGGCCATCGCCGCCACGCCCTGGAACCGAAGCTCGGCGCTGTAGGTCATTTCACAACCGCGGGCTCGGCGCTCGAAGGTCAAGGTGTCCGTCGACACGAGCGTCCCCGTCGAGGACGTGAAGGTGACGATGCGTGGTGGCTCGAGCGACGTCACCCGATAGCGCAGGATTTTGTCGCGTCCGGCGAAGCGCACGGTCAGGTCGAACTGGGAGTCCGGCGCCACTTCGCCCTCGTCGATGCGGCGTGCGGCCACGACGCTCGGGTCCCACAGCCGCGCGTTCGCGAAGTCGCTCATGTACGAGAACGCCTCGTCGACGCTCCAGGGGGAGGGGATCGTGGTGGCGTAGCGCGGCATTGCGAGGTCCTTTTTCTGGGGTCAGTCTTCCTTGCTATAGTTTAGTACTAAATCTACGGCCCCGGGCCAGCGGAGAGGAAATGGAACGAATCGCCATCATCGGTAGCGGGGTGTCGGGCCTCGTCACGGCGCACCATCTCCACCCGCAGGGCGAAGTCGTGCTCTTCGAGGCCGCCGACCGGGTCGGCGGCCACGTCAACACCGTCGAGGTCCACGAGGCCGACCAGACGTTCGGCATCGACACGGGATTCATCGTCTACAACGAGCGCAACTACCCCGGCTTCAGCCGCCTGCTCGACCAGTTGGGCGTCGCCACGCAGTCAAGCGATATGAGCTTCAGCGTCTCGTCGTCGGTCACCGGGCTCGAGTACCGGGGCACCAACCTGAACACGATGCTGGCCCGTCGCGGGAATGCCCTGCGCCCCTCCTTCGTCCGGATGGTGGCCGACGTGCCCCGGTTCAATCGCCTCGCGCGCTCGCTGCTCGATCACGACGACGTCACGCTCTCACTCGAGGACTTCCTGCGCCGGGAGCGATTCTCGCCTCCCTTCATCGACGACTACCTCATCCCCTTGGGGGCCGCCATCTGGTCGGCCAACCCGCAGGAGTTCTCGGCCTTCCCCGTCACCTCGTTGGCTCGATTCCTCGACCAGCACGGTCTGCTCTCACTCGGGAATCGACCACCATGGAGGACCGTCGCGGGTGGGGCTCGGAACTACGTCGAGGCGCTGATCGCGCCGTTGCGCAACCAAGTCCGCACGCGGTGCGCGGTGCGTCAAGTCGAACGTGACGAGGTCGGCGTACTCGTGCGCTCCGACGCGCGGCCCGAGGGCGAGCGATTCGACCGCGTCGTCTTCGCCACGCACGCTGACACGACGCTGGCGCTCCTCGCGGTGCCCACGGTCCACGAGGCCGCGATCCTGGGGTCGTTTCGATTCCAGTGCAACCGCGCCACGCTGCACACCGACGCCCGCCTCCTACCGCGGCGGCGGCGTGCGTGGGCCAGCTGGAACTACCGGCGGACCGGCGATGACCAACGCGTGCCGATGCTCACCTACTACGCCAATCGACTCCAGGACCTCGCGTCCGAGACGAACTACTGCATCACACTGAACGCGGACGACGTCATCGACCCTTCGTCGGTCATCACGTCCTTCGACTACTCCCACCCGACCTTCGACGAGGCCGCCGTCCGCGCGCAGCGTCGACACGACGAGATCGACGGGCGGCTCCGCACGCACTACGTCGGCGCCTACTGGGGATACGGCTTCCACGAGGACGGGGTCCAGAGCGCTCTTCGGGTGGTGGAGAGGATGCGCGACGCCGACGAGGTCGTGATGGCGCGGTGACGACGCCGTCGATCTACGAAGGGACAGTGGTCCACGAACGCCGAGGCGAGCACCACCGGCGCTTCACCTACCGTGTCGCCATGCCGATGGTCGAACTCGACGAGCTCGCGTCGTCGCCCGCACTGGCCCCCTTCTGGCGCGCCGAAGGGCGCGCGCCGATGAACTTTCGCCGGCTTGATTTCATGGGCGACCCCGCCCGACCGCTGGCCTCAGTCGTGCGCGACACCGTCGGCGAACGCTGCGGTTTCCGACCCGACGGGCCGATCCTCCTCCTCGCCCAGCACCGCACCTGGGGCTGGTGCTTCAACCCCCTGGCTCTCTACTATTGCTACGCGTCCGACGGTGAGACGCTCGAGGCTGTCGTGGCCGACGTCACGAACACGCCGTGGGGAGAATCGCACGCGTACGTGCTCGACACTCGAGGGGGGTTGCAACGCCATGAACAGCCCAAACAGATGCACGTCTCGCCGTTCCTCCCGATGGACCTGTCCTACCGCTTCCACGTGGCCCCGCCGGGCGCGCGCTGCGGTGTCTCGATCGCGGTGTTGCGCGGCGAGGACGTCGTCTTTCGCGCGGCCCTCTCACTGGTGCGCCACGACATGACGCGGCGCGAACTCGTCCGGGTGCTCCTACGACATCCGTTCCAGACCCACCGCGTGTCACTCGCCATCTATCTGCGCGCGCTCCTGCTTCGCGCCTCGCGCGTACCGTTCTTCGCCCATCCCTCGCCGACGCGGTGAGTCGAACCGCCCGCAGCCTCGGTCGCTTCTCGGCCTCGCGTACGAGGTTCTCGCGTCTTCTCCTGAAGGTGATGGCGCGCCGATTACGTCACGGCACGCTCACCATCACCGAAGGCGGCGAACCGCGCACCTACGGAACCACGGGGGAGACGGGGCTCGTCGCCGAGCTCGTGGTCCTCGACGACCTCTTCTGGAGCCGTGTCCTCACGGGCGCCGGGGTCGGGCTGGGCCAGTCCTACTTCTTGGGCGAGTGGGACAGCCCCGACCTGGTGAGCGTCTTGCGTCTCCTCACCCTCAACCTCGATCGGATCAACCGCGTGCCCCGGCGGCTCACGCCGATCACCCGAGCGCTGCGGCGCCCGTTCCGTGACCTGGGACGGCCGTCCAAGTCCCAGGACCGCGCGAACATCGCGGCCCACTACGACGTGGGCGATGAGTTCTTCGCCCTCTTCCTCGATCCGTCGATGGCCTACTCCTGTGCCGTCTTCCCCTCCGCCGCGAGCACCCTGGCCGAGGCATCGAAGGAGAAGTTCGACCGGATCTGTCGCAAACTCGACCTCGGGCCGCAGGACCACGTGATCGAGATCGGCACCGGCTGGGGAGGTTTCGCGATCCACGCCGCCGCGCGCTACGGGTGTCGCGTGACCACCACCACCATCTCGCAGAAGCAGTTCTTCTTCGCGACGCGCGCCGTGGCCGAGGCCGGACTCAGCGAACGGGTCACCGTCCTCAACCGCGACTACCGCGAACTTGAAGGACAGTTCACGCATCTGGTCTCGATCGAGATGATCGAGGCGGTCGACTGGCGCTTCTTCGAGACGTTCTTCGCCGCGTGCGCCAATCTCCTGCTCCCCAACGGACGGGCCGCGCTGCAATGCATCGTGATCGACGACCATGAGTTCGAGCGGTACAAGACCCGAGAGGACTACATTCGTCGCTACATATTCCCGGGTGGTGGCTTACCCTCCATCACGGCGATGGCGAACGCCGTGACCCGGGCGACGGACTTTCGCCTCACTGACCTGGAGGATCTCGGTCCGCATTACGTCCGGACCCTCGACGAGTGGCGCGAGGGGCTCGACGCGCGCTGGCTCGACGCGCGAGCCATGGGATTCGATGAGTCCTTCCTGCGGAGGTGGCGGTTCTACTTCGCCTACTGTTCGGCCGGCTTCGCGGAACGCCACGTCTCGGTCGTCCAGATGGTCCTCGCGCGATCGGAGTGGCGAGGGGTCCTCGTCCTCAGGTCACCGTAATGCGTTGCCACGGCCTCGCATGAAAGTCTTCGAAAAAATCCGGCCGAACGACCAACATACGGCGCAAGCCAGGAACTTCAGGTGAACAACCCACTAGCGGAGTTCAGCTTCCCAAGCTGAGAACGCGGGTTCGATTCCCGTCGCCCGCTCCAGCGGTTTTCGTCGCGAGCCCAATCAAGCACTGGGTTTTCGGCTGTCCGGTAGTGTCCCGCATGTGCCGCGATTGTCCCCTGTTACACGCCCATTTCTTGCCCGCTATTGCCCGACTATTGCCCGCCGAGACGCGGCGCGAGGTTCTCTTCGATGTTGAAAGGATTTTGACCCGTGCCATCAGCACCCTCGCCACATCCCCGCGATCAGGACTTCCAAAACGACTTGATGAAAGCGTGCGTGTAACCCGGAGTCTCTAAGAATCCCAGGCCGATTCAGTGTCACAGGTATTTGTCACTATGGAACTGTTCGAAGGTCAAGTTGGCGTTCAGTGAAATTACCAGGAAAGTGGAGAATTGAATCGGCCTGGGTTTCCCGGAGGCTTTGTTCCTTGGAAGTAAGGATGGAACATGGCAAGAGAGAAACCCGGACAGAAGAGGTATCCGTCTGAGCTGAAGGAACGAGCGACCAAGATGGTGCTCGATTTGCGCGCTCAGGATCCGAATGACGTGAACGTGATCTCACGTGTGGCCCGGCAACTCGGAGTGGGCGGTGAGTCACTGCGCACCTGGGTGAAGCAAGCCGAGATCGAGGCGGGGAAGCGACCGGGCCTCACGACTGAGGAACGAGAAGAGCTGAAGCGGCTTCGCAAGGAGAATCGTGAGCTGGCCCGGGCCAACGACATCTTGCAAGCCGCGGCAGTTTTCTTCGGGGCGGAGCTCGACCGCCGGCAGAAGAAGTAGTTGCGTTCATTGACGCCCACCGGGGCCGTTGTTCCGGTGGGCGTCAATGGGGCGTCGAGCCGATCTGCGAATCCCTCCAGGTCGCCCCCTCCACCTACTACGACGCCAAGTCCCGGCCACCCTCGAAGAGGGCCCTGCGCGACAGCGCGCTGTGCGTTCTGCTCCTCGCCCTGTGGGTGAAGAACTACTCCGTCTACGGGCGGCGCAAACTGTTCCAGGCGGCCCAGCGGCAGGGCCTGGACGTCGGTCGCGACCAGGTGGCCCGGCTCATGAAACTCCAAGGGATCCGGGGCGCCAGCCGCGCCAAGAGGCGATTCACGACCCACGCGGACGACTCACACGTACGCGCCCCGGACCTCGTCAACCGCAACTTCAGCGCGACCCGCCCCGATCAGTTGTGGGTCGCCGATTTCACTTACTGCTCGACGTGGTCGGGCGTGGTCTACGTGGCCTTCATCATCGACGTCTTCTCTCGCCGGCTGGTGGGATGGAAGGCGAGCCGCTCCATGACCGCGGAGCTCGTCCTCGACGCGCTGAACATGGCGGCCTGGACGAGACGACACACCACGCTGGACCAGTTGATCTGCCACACCGACGCGGGCAGTCAATACACGTCGATTCTCTACACCGATCGCCTCGACGAGATCGGTGCCGCACCGTCCATCGGGACCGTCGGCGATTCGTTCGACAATGCAATGGCGGAGTCGGTGATGGGGATCTTCAAGACCGAGCTGCACCGCAACCCCGCCGTCCTCGCTGATTACGGCGGTCACTGGACCGGACTCGACGACCTCGAGATCGCCACCTGCGCGTGGGTGCCGTGGTTCAACGAGGAGCGCTTGCACGGCGAACTCGAATACCGGACGCCACTCGAGGTTGAAGAGGACTATCGTGTCAAATCTCAGACCAAGGTGGCATGAGAGATCCAAGCAGAACTGTCTCCACTAAACCCAGGCCGATTCAAATCATGAGAGTTGCTCCGTACCACACAGTGACACCCGAGAAGGACGAGCCGGATCATCGAGACGTTTTCCACGACGTCAGCGACTGTCCAGACGGAATGAGGATCAAGTCCCAGAACCGCCGTTCCGGGTCCGCCGGTCGGCCCAAATGCGACTACTGCAAGAGTCACTAATCAATCGGGGCTCAGCGACCAGTGGATGAAGCGATACAGGAATACAGGCAGCTTCTCAATGACACTGCGAATGTTGTGGAGGAAATCGCCTCGGTCGAATCTTGGCACGAAGTTGCAACCTCCGAAGCGGCTCGAGAGATTGAACTCGCGACAACTGAGGTCGAAAGTCAGCTCACCGAGAGCTCAATTCGAACCGCCTATTCCGTTGTTCAGATGGGCATCCATGTGTGCGTTCAACACGCCCGTGCTGCTTCGGAGATCTTGGGTCTCCAGATCTCGCCACTTTCAGTCGAAGTCTTGGCGCGGGCGGCGGTGGAGACTGCGGCAAGTACTTGGTGGATCACCGAGCAAGGGATCGGGGCTCGACGCCGAGTTTGTCGCTTACAGCTTCTTCGCGTCAAGAGCGCAATGGAATTAAGGAAACTGACTGATGAAATTGGAGATGCAAATACGGACAGAAGATTTGGGGAGAACGAAGAGGACGTTCTTGCATACTCGACCATGGTCGGGTTAAGGCCCTTCAGCAACAAGTCACGACGGCAAAATGCTCGCTGCGAACTCGATGTCCTGCCGACCTACACCGCGCGTGCTAACGACCTTCTTTCCTTCTACGGAGCCAGTCACGCGTACATGATGCTCTCGGGGTCCGCACACGGAGAAATTTGGTCGATCCTGCGACATTTCCGAGACGAGGCCGACACTGCTGATGTCGAAAATCCATTGCGTCGATTGGTACCGAACCGCACTGCGATACGTGGGGCGACAAGTATCCTCCTTCTATCCATGGTTTCGCAGATTGATGCAACATTCAGATTGTTCGGATGGAATGAAGACAGCTCGCAAAGTTTACTTTGGTGGCCACATCGGATCACGATTCCTCGGGTGATGGGCTGGGAGGCCCTCAGACCAGACGAGTCAACTTGACGTTGCCATCCGTGCAGACCTGTGAGCTTAGATGGTGTCACGAGCGAGCAAACCTAGGTGAGCCCAAACGGGTGAATCGCGACCAACAGGACAATAGTCCTCCTCATGTGAGTGGAGACAGCTGTCTAATCAGCATCAGACACCCCGATCGGTCGCGACTTATCTGACACCGGCTATTCATTCGTGCATTGTCTATAACAATTGTGAGTTCCTTCCAACTTGTTAACGAGAGGCTCAGTCGGCTCAGCGTCAACTCTGTCTCATTGGTCAACTCGATACGTGAACTTGCAAACTCATATGGAAGTCCCGCTCGAAACACGCAGGTCCACTTTCCCTCGCTTCGGTTCCACCGGATCAGCCAACAAGTTTCGTCAATAACTTCAGAAACTCGACTGGCGGCCGCTGACATGGACACCCGGCATCTGCTGGCGATCGCTCTCAATAGCCGGAGATCAATCAGCCCGTCCGCGGAAGCTATCTGCTCCGTGACAATGGAGTTCGGCATAAGAATGGACGCTGCAATGGCATCACACATTCGTTCCGACTGTTCAGAATGTTGTGTCACTGCGGTGCGGAAGGACACGCCGATGGCATTCTTTGCCAAAAGGATGTGCGCCAATTCATGCGCAAGAGTGAAGCGCTGGCGCACTTCAGGTCGATCACTGTTCAGAGCAATACTGGGAGCGCCGTCGAACCACCTAAGCCGACCATCTTCAACCATCCGTTCCTTGGTGATTCTCGAGACACCCATGAATGCCCCGAGACTCTCAAGATCTACGGGAATGGTGACGCCAGCCTGAGTGCTGAGGGCTACAGCAAGATCTTCGGCTCGCGATCGTCGACTCGAACTAGACACCACTGTCTCGCTTGAAGGCAGCCCAGTCATTGACTGAGCTGAATCTCAGTCTCTTCACTCCTTGCAATCGATTCTGTTCTTCGGCGAGTCGGACAAGCACATAGCAGTCTTCAAGTGACCAGCTAAGTGCCTCTTGTGCCCTGCTCAACCACTCGAGATTGTCAACGGATAAGAGTGAATCGAGGTCGGGCGCGATCATGGCTCGAGGGTCAGGAGATGTTCGCCTCAAGCACCGCTCGATCGCAGCCAGCTCCTCCACGGTGGCTGCCGAGAAGTGGGTGGGTGACAGAATGATCTCCCGGATTCGCTCAGGCGTGATTAACTCCAGATACGCGCTGAAGCAACGCGTATCCGCAGAGAGAACTCGGTCACGAAGTACTAACCAGGCGGTTAAATGGCGCTGCTCACGGGCAAGCCTGCTCTCCAGGTGAAGCTTCGCGCGGCTCAATCCTCGCTGCGCAACTTGGTCAAGGATGGTGCGCAACCGGTCAACACTGACGAAGGTGTCTGGGACAAGTACGTAGCCTGGTGAACCAGTGACAAGCCGAGATATACGGACTTCGGGCGGTGACACAATTACCACGGTTAGTTGGTGGGTGTCCGCCCAGGCGAGTTCCTTTCCGGCACCGAATGACGGAAAAGTGCCAAGAAGCACCAGCACATCAGAGTTGGCAACGTGGGCGTAATCGATGCTGTGAACTTCGGTGTCAGTGAGGTCCAAGCTTCGTGCTGGATGTGTGTGGAATGCGGGCTGGTGAACTATGTAGTCGTATTTCGAGTATGAAGCAGCAGCAGCTTCCGATTGCGATTCGATAGAACTCAACTCGGTTGGTGAGAGGCGCGTCAACGCGGACGCAATGTAGACCTTTGGCCTAGCAACGTTCGGGTTATGAGTCATCGACTCCGGTATGCGCCGTCCAAGACCCGGTAGTCCTAACTGCCGAGGTTGGGTGGGGGTGCCGATAGTCGGAGTTAAGCGACCGGCCAGCCATTCGGGGTAGCGGCTGCCAACATCCTTGAACTCGAGGTAGAGCTCTCGGCAAAGAGGGTCGTCGGCGTCAAGCGACAGCGTGTAGCCAAACGCCAGGGCGATGAACCGACCAACTGCAACACTGAGTCGCTCATTCAAGCGTCCGCCGATCCCGGATTGTGCAACCTCCGACATCGCGTGAATTATGTTGTACTGGACAGATGTCGACTCGTCAGCAAACCGATTGATTGAATCAACAGTCGAATGAATCAGTTGCATCTCACGCTTATCTAACGCATGAGCGCCTTCGACAAGACCGGAACACAGCTCCTGCAGAACTTGCCCGTCAATCAGCACGGTCACTTGCGCTCATCCCGACCGAAGTAGAACCCGAGGATGGTTCCGGCGATACCAAACACTCCGGGCACCGTGGACCCCACGATTCCTTGAACCTGGCTCCACTTGGTGTGAAAGATGACCACCCCGATCATGGGGAGTATCAGCACAGCGATCAGGAGGAGCAGTATGCCCCCAGACAGACCAATTCTCGTTAACTCACGGTGCCTATCTGGGCTGTAGGTCTTGCCAGGAGCAGGCGGCGAGACGTCAACAACAGCGGGACCCAAGTTCTCCTGCTCTTCGTTGCCAGCAGTAATGAGTCCCTGCATATCGTCGGCATCGATGCTGTCGTGCTCCTCCTCCAAGGCTGCTCCCTCCTAACGCACGAATTCGACCTCTCGTATCTCGCCGTCCTTGTCCTTAACAAGAATCTTCCCGCCTTCTCTCCGGACGCGGCTCACAAACTGCTCCGTTGCCAATGCCATTCGAATTGCATCGTTCTTGTTGACGCGCTCAGCATCAGCTATCTCTTCTACGCGCTTACGATCAATCATCCTCAACGTCAACGTGACACGAGAACTCTGTGGTTCCTCCTCCACATTCTGAGCCGTCTTGTCAACAGTCTTTGCCATTCCACACTTCCTTCCCAAGGTCCATGGAGACTGTAGCAGTTTCTACCACTAGATGCATCAGAAACTCCCCAAAATGATGCAGAAATGCATCTACCCTGATCACTTGGGTACGCAGGTTGATGGATTTCCTCGCAGCAGACCGCCTTCCCAGGTCCCACTGCTGGCCAGGTCACGTTCAAGAAATACGCCGACGAGTGGATTGCTCGCAGACCCGATCTCTCGGTTCGTACGAGGGAACTCTACGAGGACTTGCTGAGAATTCACATTTTTCCGACACTGGGTCGAACATCGCTGGCGGGTCTTGCCCCATCCAAGGTACGAGGCTGGAATGCTCAACTGGCGGCCCGACACCCGAGCACAGCGTCTAAGGCATACCGACTCCTCTCGACCATCATGCGCACCGCGGTGGCCGATGAGCTCATCGTTAAGTCACCGTGCAAAGTCAGCGGTGCAGGATCTGAGCACGCAGCTGAGCGTCCCATCGCCACTGTGGCTGAAATAGAAGCTCTTACGCTCGCGATTCCCGAACGGCTCCGGCTGCTTGTTCAACTCGCAGCATGGTGCCAACTGAGGCGAGGTGCACTTCTTGGCCTACGACGACGCGATGTTGACATCCTCCATTCCACGATTCGTATTGAGCAGAGTCGTACCTTCACCCGCAATGGAAGCTCGGTGACCAAGGCTCCAAAGACCGCGGCTGGCCGTAGGACCCTATCCGTGCCCAGCAATGTGCTCGCGGTGGTGACTGTTCACCTAAATGACTTTGTGTCCGCCGAAAAGGACGCATTACTTTTCAACCTCGAGTCCGGCCGGCCACTGACAGCCGCAGGTCTGCACCGTGCGTGGTCAATAGCTCGATTGTCCATAGAACGCCCGGATCTTCATCTACACGACCTCCGGCACACTGGCCTGACACTTGCGGCCGCAACCGGTGCAACTACTGCTGAACTAATGCACCGCGCGGGGCACGCCTCGGCAACTGCTGCGCTGCGTTACCAACACTCCACGCAAGACCGAGATCGAGTTCTTGCAAATGCACTGGCAGCTCTCACGACGTCAACGGAAGTTGTCCAACTCCGGCTGACGGTCCCTGAATAGGATCCTTGAGCTCTCCGGCTCCGCCAAAGGTTAAACGTGAGAGATGGATCCCACCTATCCCGGAAACTTGGAACACGAATGAACATCGAAGTTTGACGATGGAGAAATGGGATTCGTGCCCGGAAAAATGCGAAACGACAATCCGATTCTGTCATCCGTCTCCCCAGCAGACCCAAGGAGCTTTTCCGTTGTATGAAGCGGCTCGTCACTGGTGATGTCTTCTTCGACATCAAGATCAATCTGTTACAAAGTCAAGACTTGACAAACCTAGGACCGTAAAGTCGAAAGTGTTTCGATTTCAATCGCATTAGGTCCTCGGGCCAATGACCTTCGTGACAGCATCCATCCACTCATCCCAGACGCCTGGATCATGGGTGATTCCGTCTTCCTCAATCTCGATATCGTTCAGCAGCATCGCAAAGTCACCGCCCGTCTCACGGAAGAACTCCTCTAGAAAGATTGTCATTGCTTTGAACGCTTCAATCTCGCTGAGCTGCATATGTGGTCAACCTCTCGGACCCGTTCGAGGTACGATATTTACACCAGCGTTGGTGATAGTGCCATCTCTCACCTCAACCCACACCTGCTCGCCAGACGGAAGCGTTTCTCGGTATGTTGCGATTCCATTTTTAACTCGCCAAAGGTTTTTCGGTTTTATGGCATCACGAATCAAGGTGCGACTCTCGGGTGTGTCCTCCGCGAAATGTCCAGTCCGGTCGCTGAATATGTGGCCCAGTCGATTTTCATCGGTAGGAAAATCTACTGCATCGCCTCCGGTGTCCGCGAAGCCGCCACCCGCGCTGTCTCCTTCAGGGCTCCTTCCCACGCCATCTACGCCAAAGCATCTGGGAATCCCGCCCGCTACGTTTCCTATTCCTTCTTGCCACCAAACGAGGCCCAGCGGATCGGTTGAGTTCAGCGGATTGTCATTCGTAAACACATACGGCTGCCCCGTCTGATCGACCAAAGGGTCGACACTCAGGAACTGATCGGTCGTCGGGTCGTAGTACCGATTGATCAGGTATATGAAGCCTGTCGCATCTGTGTAGGACCCCTGAAATCCGAACGGAGTCACGTTTGACCCTGACTGGATTGTCGGGACACCATACGTTGAGTAAACGGCCTTTTCGAGCACTGAACCCGAAGAGCCAAATACCGCTTGGACGCCAGTTGGATTCGACACCAAGAATGACGCAGTGGCCCCGGTTATCTGTTCGATTGGCGCAGTGCCCCCAAAGAGGAGCGACCCATAGATATACGACGTGTTGGTCGTGACCCCGGGATTGGACGAGGTCGTTTCGGCGTCATTTATGTTGAGCGGGATACCAGATCCCCCAATAACGTCCCACGAAGAGTCCGTCGTTGACGTCGATTGCGTGGAGCCGACGGTGGCCGACGCCTCGGCACCGATGCGAACTCCATTGTCGTCGTAGTAGTACGCAGTCCCATTTGCGGGTAAAGCTTGATTCCAGGGTGTCTGGGCGTTTCCTGAACCCAAAAGGCACGGAGTCGCAATGCCGGTACTCACGTTACATAGTTCGTCCGACGGTGCCCACGAATCGTAGGTCGTCGATGGAGAACTCATCACCGTTGCGCGAAGCAAGACTCCGGCAGCGTAGTAAGTACCCGCGGGGGATTGAGACGCTGTTGGAGCGGTCGTCCCCGTGATGCTCGGGTTGTAGGTATAGAGATCATGCAAGTACGCGCTGTAGGTGAATCCTGGCGTGCTGCCGCTTGACACCGTCTTGGTTGTCCGTGCGTAACCTACATACAGCTCGCTTGATCCCGCCGAAGTCAAAGACGGAAGAGAGATGTTGGTTTGAGACGAGGTGCTGTTAAGCGTTGCCGAAGTGTCCAGCACCCAATCGGTGTTCGCGCCTTGACCACTGGTGAACTCCTGGGCCATCAACGACGACGTCGAATTTGCAATTGACCCGCCATACAACACATCAATTGACGATGATCCCGTGGCTGTCACGGTGCCAAGCCACATCTCCACCGTGGGATTAGTACCCACGTGCGTCAGTTCTTGCCATGTGGCACCGCCACCCGTCACATTGAGCACCGTGGCCGACGCGGAACTCAGCTCCACGCTCAGAACAATCGCGTCGCCAATATTCACCGGACTGTCCGTAAGACTTGCCGCTGGCGTGCCGCTGCTCGACATGAGATTTCCCACCGGAGTAATCGTCCCGGTGGGAGTCAGAGTCGTCGCGGTCGCGCTGGTGCGCTCGCCCATTGGGGCGTAAGAGTAACTGGTCATTGACGAGTTGACCGGAGGGGAGGGGCAAATCGATGGGGAAGCCGAACTGGACTTCCAGCACAACTCGCTTTGAGAGTTGTACGCAAACGACGTTGTCGACCCGGATGGCGCGGCGTCGGACGTGATCGCCCCATTTGGCGCGATCAAGTAGGTGTCGTTGTTGGTCGACTGCGACAGATTCGCTGCGGCGGTGACCTGACTGTTTGAGTTGTAGCCCGTGGAGTTTGACGTGGCACCGTTGATCGTGGTCTGGGCGACCCTCTCATTCGCGTCGTACGACCAGGTGTCGGTTGCCGACGGCCCGGCCGATATCGACGACACATTGCCCACATTGTCGTAGCCAATGGAATCGACGACACCGGTCGACGACGGATACGCCACTGACGTTGGCGAGTAGGGCTCCCACATATCCGCGTATGAGTACGTCGTCGTGTTCCCAAGCCAATCAGTCACATTTGCGAGCCGTCCGTACGAATCGTACGCCCGCGTGACGATGGTATTCGTGGTTGTACCAGTTGCCGGGGAGGAAATAGTCCCGCAGCTCGTGGACGAACTGACCGGATAGCCGACGCAGATCTCTTGGCCCGCGTAGTTGTAAAGGTAGTTGACAGTCTTGCCGTTGGCGTCGGTCGTGCCTGTTAGTTGTCCGTTGCTATAACTAAAAGTTGCCGTCGGCAGCGCCGGATAACAGCCACCACTCGTGGCGCAGTCAACGGTTACTGAGGACGTCTTCTCAAAGTCGCCGTTGTAGGTGATCGTGGTGTATGAATCTATGTACCGACTCCCATTGGGGTGCGTCATGTACTTTGTTTGCTGCGTCACGCGCCGATCGGCATCGAATCGGTACGAGATTTCCATTCCGCTCGAATCCCGGCTGTCGAACATGTTCCCGGCGTAGTCGTAGCTATAGAGCGTCATGTAGCCAAGCGGGTTTGACACTTCCGTGACGGCGTGTGGAAGATACGTATCTCCGTACTGGTAGGTCGTGGTGTTCCCGTTCGGATCTGTACTCGATGTCTTGTCGCCCAGTGCATCGAATTGGCTCCAGGTGTCGCCACTTAGAGGCAAGCACTGGGAAGCCGTTCCGAGCGCCTGAGACACGGGGCCACTGGCGCACACGTTTCCATAATCGTCGTACGTCGTGAACTGGATAGCCTGAGAGAGCGGATCGACTACTTCCGTAGGCGCGTTCGGATACGCGAGGTCCCCGTAGTAATACGACGTCGTGTGACCATTGGCGTCAGTGGTCGTGGCTGCGTCGGAACTTCCTGGCACGTAGGTCGTTGCGTTCGACCCCGCCTGGGCGGGGCTCGCACAGGTGAGCCCTGATTGACTATTGCCGGTCACTGTGTAGCAGACACGATTGTCCGCGTCATACACCGTGATGGTGTAGGTATTCGGGATCGGCAAAGCAGAAATCGTCCGATTGAGGGCGGCGTCATAGGTGTAGGTCGTGGTTCCTTGTCCCGGATCCGTTTCTGTCGCCGGGAGATTGGCCGGTGAGTACGCCGTCACGGTGGCGTAGGGATTAGATGCGTTCTGGGCGCCTCCCTGCCCTGCCGGCGGAATCGACCACAACTGATCGCCAATTGAGTTGTACGAGAACGTCGTAGTCTCCGGGCCTGCCCCCTGGCTCGTGTCTCCCCAGTCGATTGTCTTGGATGAGAGATCACCCTGGGCGTCATAGGTGTAGTAGGTGTCACCCACGCGCAGCGCCGTTGGCGGTGTCCCAGTGCAGGAGTAAGAACTCAGGGATGCCGTAGGAGGGCTCGATGCGCAGAGGAGCCCGTCCGGGTAATAGGCGTAAGACGACACGTTGCCGTTGGGATCGTCTGCGTATTCCAAGTTACCCAATTGGTCGTAGTGGTAGGACCACGAATTGGTGGGCGGATTATTGTACGAATTCGTCGACGAGCCGGCATAGCTCCACATCAACTCTTCGTTGGGAACGGGTCCGAGGTCGTTGTACGCAGAGGTGGCCACGTTTCCCGCGGCATCCGTCGTTGAGATGATGTTGCCCGCTTGGTCGAACGTGACTGAGGATGTGGGTGCGGTTCCGCTCAGTGAATGTGGATAGGTGATGGTCTCCACCGAATTGGAGCTTCCATAACCCATGCTCCACCCGTACGTCCAGGTCTCATCGAGATAGGGACTAGTTGTCGAACCCAAACTGGTGGACGTCTCCACGCCCGCTCCATACGTGTCGACCTCGACCGGAGACTGTGCGGTGCAGTTCGGGCAGGGCACCTCGGCGGGGTACGTGATCGTCGTCTGCTGGAGCGACGTGCCTCCCAAGCATTGGCCGGTCGCACACGCGTCGGCGTATGAATAGTTTGTCACCGCCCCGGTGCCGTCCTGCACAGAGCTGGCCATACCGACGCCTGCACCTGACGTGTTGTAGGCAACATACGTGGAGTGTGCGGCGCCGGGGCTCACTGATGCGGGCGTCGAGACTCCCGAGTCCGGATCGTAGATCTGCGTCAAGTCGCTGCCGTATGGGCTTGACTGTGATGTCGTGTACACGTAGTTGGTGACGCTGGGACTCGAGGAGTTAGCGAAGTCCGTTTCGGCCAGTAGATTTCCTGACGAACTGAAGGCCAAATTGTAGGTAACGCCAGAGGGATCGAAGACCTGGGTGACCTGCCCTTGGCTGTTGAGCGACTCAACGATGTCGCGACCATCGGAAGACACGTAGACCGTGCACTGGGAAGCTGTAGTCGGGCACTTCTGCAAGTTCGGAAACTGCGATGCAAGGGGGGCGGTTCCGGGCGCTACGGCATAGAAGGCGGAGACACCTTGGTTTGTGCCATTAAACAATGACGCGCGAGTACCCTCCTCTTCCAAGGATCCATTCCAGTAGAACGCTTCGGCGTCTTTGCCACCCTGGGCCAGGTACAGGGTGCCCTGACCGTACTGATCACCGAACTGGGCTTGAACGCTTTGAAGGGCGCACCACTGGTGGGTGCTGTTGTAGATCATGAAACTGACTGTGTACTGGCTGGGCTGCGCGTAGTCGCCGGTGGGGCAGGCCCCATTGGATGCTTGGGCAAACGTCACCTGGGACCCATCGCCCTGAGTGACTGTGACTTGGCCCGACATGCCGCCGCCACTTGGTGTGTCGGACGCCCCAAAGTTTGAAGTCCACCCCCAGCCGAATGGTGCTCCGTTCCCCGACCCACTCGCGAGCTCGCTCTGTGCCATCTCCGCGTCATACGAGAGAGTGATCCCAAGGCTCGTCCCGATGGCCTGGGCATCAAACATCGTGTGCGACGTGGTGAAGTCCCCGGTGAGGCTGCTTACCCCCGTGCCCGTGTCCAGCGAGTTCGACGGGGGCGCCGAACCCGACACCGTTGCCGCCGCGCACGTGTAACAAACCACCGCCTGATTAGATCCGTTGTACATCTCGCCGGGTGTGTAGATGGGAGGCGAACCAGGTGCCGGGAAAAGGCGGCTTCTCGCGACCCCCGGGGGGTCGAATACTGGTTGGACAGTCCTTCTCAAGGTTGTACTGGCCGACGACGGCACCGTGGAACTAACCGCAAATACGACACTAGAAACCAGAACGATGCTCATCAAGGCTGCGGGGAATCGAACTGCCCGCCAGGAGCTACCTGCTTCGCCACCCCGTAGTCGCCGCAACAAACCGGTTACGCATTCCATCATCGTCTGCTCTCTTGACGAACGCGGGCCGAGGAAACCCTTATTGGGTGCCTACTGTTCGGAGTGAGGCCTCCTGCTGCGGGCGTTGTCGTCGGTGTGCCAATCAGGACGCAATTGCCGCCCGAGCTGCAACTGATCGAACTCACATTCGAAAGTGACGATGGAGGTGTCTGGGCGACCCACGCCGTACCAGACGACGTGGAACTGTAAACGGGAATCAACCCGGACGCAATTGCCGGTCCAGAGATTGTGCACCCAGCTGCGGTGCACGAGATTGAGTCGACATTGCCTGAGCCGTTCGGTGGCGTGACGCTCAACCATGTGGCGCCACCGTCGGCCGAAGTCACTTCAAAGGCAGTAGTTGAACCGGCACTACCGAATGGAGCCGGACCGATCGCCACGCATTGAGATGCCGACGCACATGAGACCGCTCTCAAGACTCCCGTACCACCTCCAACTACATTCTGTGCCCACGACTTTCCACCGTCGTCGCTGGTCATGACGCCAGCGCCGACGGCGACGCAGCGCGAAGTCGTAGGACAAGCGACGGATCCCATTGCCCCGACCAATCTGGGTGTCGCAGGAACCGACCAGGCAGCACCGCCGTCGTTAGAAACGAGGATCTCTCCGACGTAGGGTCCCGCAACCTGCGGTGACACACCAACGCTCACGCAGAAGCTCGTGTTGGGACAAGCCACTCCTAGAAGTGTGGTGGATTTTGTGGGGATGGAAACAGCCGACCAATTGAGCCCACCATCGACGGAAGTCGCGACCACACCCTGCCCGACCGCCACACAAAATGTCGTGGTAGCACAATCGATGGCGTTGAGTTGGGGCAACCCCGTAGGGAGCGTCCCCGTCGACCACGACGTTCCATCATTTGAAGAGAAGGCTGCGATTCCCTGAAGTGAGTTGTTCGCTCCGACGGCGATACAAGTGCTGGGGGACGGACACGACACAGCGTTAAATGAGCCCATATTTAAGAATGCCCCGCCAGGTATTTGGACCGACGGCGCGTTCACCTCGTTGGACGGTGTAGCCCAAGTCGCTGAGTTCGAAGTCGTCATCGGTGCGTGGTCATGAGTCCGACTCGAAACAATGAGAGCAGCCGCTACCGCACCTACAGCAGCCACTATCGCCAATGAAATCACTGCAACAATTCGCATTCGAAAGATGCGGCCACGCAAAAACAATCGCGCTGTCCGTCGAGTGCTGGATTCTTTGTCAAAAGTGGAGGACATGGAGCCCCGTTTCCATTGGAGTACTTCCACGTCCTAGGCGCGGAGCACCACCGCCAGCGAAGATAGAGGATGCTCGACCTCTGCGCAAGTACGAAAATGACGGAGAAGGTCAGAGAATGTATGTCTCCATGTGGTCAAAAAGTATTAATGGCATTATGGAAGAGAGTCAATCGCAAAACCAACCTGATTCGGATGAACCCGATTATTCAAGTGATATTACGAACGGAGCCCGTACGAGAGATCCGACAATTGATGCGGGATAGCAGATGACGAATCCGAGAGAGGCGTCGAACTTTGTGGTCAGGCCTCGTAAATCAAGAAGACGACAACTATGGCTCACCCCACCCAAGAAGACCTCTGGAGAAGACAACCCTAAAGCACGGCGTGAACTGAGCTTCGCTCAGAGTCGTGTTGATAGTCGGCTCAATTCCTCCCACGCAATCCTTTAGGTCCACTCCACTGCCTGGTCTCAAAACAGTGCACCCTCGAGATACGCTCCGATTCGAGTACAGGGAGATCGAACCCTACTTCGCGCTTGTCCGCAATGTCCTTCTACGCTGACGTTGGCAGCGGTATCCCAGAAAATGACTTCAGTTGTGTCAAGTTGGCGGCAGACAATGGAGATACCGATTTCTCGGAGCCTCACGCACTGAATGCTGCTTGCGGCCGGCGCACCAAGTGCGAACAGTTGATCGGAGAACTCTCGACACTTGCTGGTGACCCCCGTGCGCGGCGGATTCAGAGGGACTCGCAGGCTTGAATTAGATGCCAAGGCACCCTTGTCAGTATGCCCGCAGTATGCCCAGATGTTGTGCGGAAGCCCGCCGGACCCAACAATCTTGCCCCCGAACAGGTGCTTCTTACTTGAGTTTAGAAGGTAGTCGCCAGCTTCCCAAGCTGAGAACACGGGTTCGATTCGCGTCGCCTGCTCCACATCACCATGGACATCGGATACAGATCTTGCGGATTAATCTCCACAACTCACCGCGACGCTCAGCGCATCGCAAACCTGCCTCAGTCGTTCATCACTGAGGCGCCCAATCCGATCCACCAACACTGCGGTCGAGACACTCTCAACAGAGTCGAGGTTGACCACGCAGCGGCGTATGATCGGATCCTCACCGGGCTCAAGAACAACCTCGCTAGCTAAGTTGCGAATGGTGGTCGTACATGGCGCGATCAATGTTCGGCGTAACCTTGGAATTGCAGCATCACGCGACATCACCACGACTGGTCTCTTCGCAATTTCGGGCAGTTCACACCACCAGATTTCACCTCGCAACGGCTGAGCGGTCACGATTCCGCCGCGGCAGTCCGAAACTCAGCGAGGATTCCCCACTCGTCAGGGTCGTCCACCGGGTATCGGTCGTATGCCGCATAGGCCGCGTCAATCTCACCCGAGCGGTTAGCCGCGACCAGGGAACGAAGTGCCTCATCGAGCAACGTCGCATCATTTGACTGGGACCGCAGTCGACGAGCCTCTGCCAGTAGGTCTCCGTCAACCGTCGTACTTACCCTGACTCTGCTCATGCCATAACCATAGCATGATTATGCCCCAACTTGCTGTCAGAAACCTATCGTCAGAGCTCACGATCCTGACGTAGAAAGGTTGCCCGGGAGGTGGTTGCCTCCGGAGCGGCGGCGCGACGAATCTTTGTCAAGCATCTTCGCAATAAATTGAGCCAACGTCGTCACTACTTCCCAAGCTGAGAACGCGGGTTCGATTCGCGGCGCCCGCTCCAACTGAGACTTACGGGTCTTCGGCGGCTCTAATACGAAGACTCAATCGTGGATCAACTCAGCCGCCGATAGACGAGCAACTCGATCCGCGCCCCGGAAGAGCGGCCGAGTCGGCGACCGGACCGGTCCACTCGCGCGCGGCGCACCATGGCGGCTCGGTGCATGAACTAGTCACGGCTGCGACCGCGACCCCGAAGATGTTGCCTGCTCGGTCCCCTAGGGGGTCCACGGGAGCCAGGAGTGGCCAACGAACCCGCCGACAACCCACCTCAAGGATCTCTAAGGATCCCGACCTGATCTTCGCCCTCATCTGCGTGCTCGGCCTCAACCCAGGATTCGTGCCCTTCTCGACCGACCCTGGTCCATCGTCACGAGTCAGGCGCGGTTCCGTACCTTCGCTCTCTGTCATCGAACTCCGGCTTGCGCACCAAGCGTTGACGCTCATCCCATCCCACGATGTGCTCTTGCATGTGCGGCGTGATCTGGCCGTCGCGCTTGAGCTCTCCGAGCACCTGCTGCATCGCGTAGATCGAGGCCTGCAGCGAGAGATTGGCGTACAGCGCAATGCGAAACTCGCCAAGCTCGGATAACGCCAAGAGAGGCGTCCGGCCGCCTTCCACCAGATTGACGACGTGGGGGGCAGCGAGTCGACGCGGTAACGACAACAGCTCCTCCCTCGACTCGGGCGCCTCAATAAAGACGGCATCGGCTCCCGCCTCCAGATACGCTCCGCATCGGTCAACGGCCGCGTCAAGTCCTTCGATCGCGCGAGAGTCCGTTCGCGCGATGATGCTGATCTCGGACCGGCGTGTGTCAACCGCCGCCTTGATCTTTTGGACCATCTCCGCAGCCGCGACCACTTCCTTTCCCTCAAAGTGCCCGCACCTCTTCGGCGACAACTGGTCCTCCAGTTGCAGTCCGTCCGCGCCGGCGCGTTCCAGCGCTCGAACCGCATAGGCGACACCCACTGCGTTGCCAAATCCGGTGTCCGCGTCCACCACCAACGGCAGATTCACCGCGTCGCGAATGGCCGCCACGTGGTAGCGGAGGTCGCTCAACGTGACCAGGCCGATGTCGGGCAGTCCGAAGAATGTGTTGGCGATGCCCGCGCCGCTGACGTAGAGGGCGTCGAAGCCCGCGTCTTCGACGACGCGCGCACCGAGCGCGTTCGCCACGCCGGGGAGAACCAGCAGCGGACCGTTGGCGATGCGCTCGCGAAGCCACTTGGTCGTGGACGGATCCGTCATGTCACACCTTCCTCACCAGGGCACGTCGGGATGACACGCCCAGACGACCGGGACGTGCGCCCGTGTCCGAACGACGAGAGTCGGTTCCGGGGCCGACGGCTCGCCTCTTGGGGTTCTCGCTCGGCGTGGAGCCCGCGACGCTACGACCACGTCGTGGCGCGTCAGACGTGACCGAGGCATCCCCGGATCGGGTCTCGTAGCCGCGTCGGTCTGTTGGGCGCCATCGGTCAGCCCGGGTCCCGTCGCCCCACCGTCCGCCACGCCAATCAGCATCGCCGCGGACCTTTCAGCATCGCCGCGAACCGTTCAGCACGTCCGGATTCACCACGTTGATCGGTCTTCCCTCGGCGAAGGCGTTGACCTGATCAAAGCTGTCGGAGAACTGGATCTCCCATTCCTCGGCCGTGACGTAGCCGATGTGCGGCGTGCAAATGACGTTGTCCATGTTAAGGAGCGGATACTTCGTGTCAACGAGTGGCTCTGACTCATATACATCAACAGCCGCCATTCCGGGCCGGCGCGATCGCAGGGCCTCTACGAGGGCACCCGGCTCAATCAGGCCGGCCCGACTGGTGTTGACCAGCAACGCTGACTCCTTCATCCGCCGGAGATCGTCGCACGTCACAACGCCGCGGGTCGCGTCAACCAGCCGTAGGTGCAGCGAGATGACGTCACAGGTTTCGAAGAACGCCTCCCGTGACTCGACGACGTGCGCGCCGTCCGCCAGGGCTCGCTCTCGCGAGCCGGCGCTCGCCCAGTAGACGACGTCCATGCCGAACGCCCGACCGTACTCAGCCACTACCCTGCCAATCCGGCCGTAGCCGTAGATCCCGAGCCGCTTGTCCTTGAGCGTGTGGCCGACGCTCTCCTGCCAACGGCCGGCCCTCATCGACGCGACCTGCTGGGGCAGCCGCCGCATCCCAGCGATCACGAGTCCCCACGTGAGTTCGGCGGTGGCGTCACATGCAGATCCCGCGTGGAGGTCTGAGGACACGACGATTCCGAGCTCCGTGCAGATGTCAACGTCGATGTGGGGATAGACGCTTCGCTGGCTGATCAGCTTGAGTCGGGGTAGTCGAGTCAGGAGTGGCGCACGAATCGCGGTGCGTTCCCGGATCAGCACCAGCGCGTCGGCGTCGTCGAGCCGTCGTGCGAGCTCGTCGGGGTCCTCCACGTGGTCCCTCCACACCGTGACGTCGTGGTCGTCGAGTCGGGCGAAGCAGGCCAGACCCCTCACCGTGTCGAAGTAGTCGTCAAGGATGGTGACCCTCATCGCCTGCGCACCCATCGTCTCAGACTCGCGATCGTCCGCAGTGCGCGCCTGGCCCCAGCGGCGGCGCCATGCATCTCATATGAGTCCGCGAGTCAGGTCGCGCTCTTCGAGGAGTCCCGGTCGTGCCGTGACGTGAAGACCACCGAACTCGCTTGCCGAAAGGCCAGGAAGGCGGCGCACAACGCCAAGGAAGCGCTCGATCTCCTCCTCGTCCAGCACTCCGTCAGACAAGGTCCGGAACTTCTCGACGTACTGTGCCCTGCCGAACGGGTGTGCGCCGAGTGGATGGGCATCGGGCACGACGATCTCCTCCACTCGAGTCGATCCGTCGGTCAGGCCGATCTCCACCCATCCCCCGAAGGCCTTGTCGTGGGGATCCGTCGAGAGATACCGACGGGACCACACGGGGTCCTCGACCGTCGAGACCTTGGACCAGAGTGCAATGGTCTCCGCTCGATGGGCGCGGGCGCGGGAGTAGGAGGACTCGTGATGCCACGAGCCGTCCTGCAACGCCACCGCGAAGATGTAGGGCAGCGAGTGATCGAGGGTTTCGCGCGAGGCGTCGGGGTCGAACTTCTGGGGATCGTTGGACCCGGTCCCGATCACGAAGTGCGTGTGGTGCGACGTGTGGATCACCACCCGCTCGATGAGCCGTCCGTCGCGCAGTTCGGGGTGTTCGCGGTGGAGACGGATGGCCATGTCGATCCACGCCTGGGCTTGGTACTCCGCCGAGTGCTCCTTGGTGAACGAGTCGAGGATCGCTCGTTTGGCTTCGCCGGGGCCCGGCAACGACACGGAGTAGCGGCCACTGGGTCCGTCCAGTAGCCAGGCAATGACACCGTCCTCACCTTCGTAGATCGGGGTCGGTGACGTCTCTCCTCGCATCGCTCGGTCCAGCGCCTCGATGGCGACCTTGCCCGCGAAGGCCGGTGCGTACGCCTTCCAGGAGGAGATCTCCCCCTTGCGCGATTGACGCGTGGTGGTCGTCGTGTGCAGGGCCTGGCCAATGGCCTGGAAGATCGTCTCTGCCGGGAGGCCCAGCATCGCGCCGACGCCCGCGACCATGCTCGGACCGAGGTGCGCGATGTGGTCGATCCGGTGCTCGTGCAGACTGATGCCGCGCGCCAGGTCGATCTGAATCTCGTAGGCCGTGGCGATCCCGCGCACGACGTCCAGGCCGGTGAGGGTCCGGTCAACGCCCACGTGCTGGGCCACTGCCACGACGGGAGGGATGTTGTCGCCCGGGTGCGCGTATTCGGCCGCCAGAAACGTGTCGTGAAAGTCGAGTTCGCGCACCGCGACGCCGTTGGCCCACGCGGCCCACTCGGGCGAGACCCGCGTCGACGCCGACACGCCGAACACCGCGGCCCCGGGGGCGAAGGGATGACGAAGGGCCTGCATGCGCGCCGACACAACGGGTCGCCGGCTGAGCGAGGCGGCCGCCACCGCAGCGTTGTCAATGACCCGATTGATCACCATGTCGGTCACGTCGTCGTCGATGAGAGCTCGGTCGGACGCGACCTGGGCCAGTCGCCACGCCAGTTGGTGCTCGCGGCTCAGCTCCTCGCCGCTCCGATGAGTACGGACCTGATGCTCGATCATCGAATCGACCGTCGACTCGTCACCCCGCGCCCGTCGCCGCGCCGATCCATCGCGGGCGGACCGGGAGCGACCCGCATGCGCCCGCCTCGACTCCTCACGGCAGCCGCTGTTCCAGGGAGCTGCTCGCCCGCTTCAACTCATCGATGCACCACACCATCTTGGACTCGTCCATCTCCTCGGCGAATCCCGACAGTTGCAGCGACGCGATGACCTGGCGGTCCCTGTTGAACACGGGGACCGACGCCGACGCGGCCCCCGGGTAACGCTGGCTGTACCCATAGACATGGCCCTGTTCGCGGATGACACGGAGGCTGTCGATGAACTGCTCGTGGGTTACCACCTCGCCGGTCGCCAGGCGGATCTCATGCAACTCATCCAGGAGACGCTGCAACTCCTGCGGACCGAGCGTGGCCGCGAGGATGCGGGCACCGCCAAGGTGGAGCGGGAGCGGCTCGCCGACGGGAAGTCGGTACCGCAGTGGCGTAGCGCCGTCGACCCGCAAGAGGAGAATCTGCTTCAACTCGACTCGCACCGACAACGACGCCGCGAATCCGGTGGTGGCTGCCAGTTCCTGGGCGACTGGGTGGGCCACCTGGATGAGGCTGTTCGAGAGGAGATACGTGTAGGCGTTCATGAGCGACGTGATGCCCACCGAGTAGCCGCCGCCCTCCTGCTCGACGTAGCCGAAGCGAAGCAGGACGTTCACGATTCGCTGCGTCGTCGCCAGATGGTTACCGGTCGCGCGGGCGATCTCGGAGAGTCGTAGCGGCACCCGACTGTCCCGCAAGACTGCGAGAATCTCCAGTGAGCGCTCGATGGAACGCGCCGTACTCGCGGGCGGACTGGCATCGACTGCAGTCGGTTGCGTCATGGGTGACTTCCCTTCAGTTGCCAGTGTCGCGAGAGCAAACGCACTCTCTCGGACCCGGTCGCTGCGACGGTGCCGCCAACGGGGGACGTCCTTCGGACGCCCACACCCACGCGGGGCGACCCGATGCATCCGCGCATTGCGGACACTCTTAGAAGCGGGCTAGCTGGTAGCACGAGGCGAGCCACCTTTCTCCACCGACTCTCGAGCCGGAGACTCGATTGGCCCCGCCCACGGCGATCGCGCTCCTTGATATGCCCCAGGGCCCAATCGGAAGTGCTGGGCCTGCGCCTCGGTCTCGATGAAGGGCAGGTCCATCGGGTAGAGGCGGCCGCCCCTCGGCCGGGGACCCGCCTTGGAGACGTGCCCCCAGAGCGGATGCCCTACGACCTCTTCGGCCAGGATGGCCGCGTCGATCAGTCGGTCCAGGTCGATGTCGTTGTCGATCCCGAGTTCGTTCATCAGGTCAACCAGGTCTTCGGTCGGGATCATTCGAGTCATGCGGCCATGTCCGCCATAGGGACAACCGCCCATGCCGCCAATCGACGTGTCCACGACCAAGTGATCGTCCGGGCCGAGAACCTTCATGGCCTCGTACGCCGACAGCAACGCCGTACCGCGCGCATCGTGCAGGTGCAGGTGGAACGTCTTGACGCGGGGCCACCGCGCCTTCACCGCTCGCAACTGGGAGGCCACTTGGTCGGGCACGTTCCACGCCATTGGATCGCCAAGCCACACACGGTCGACCGTGACCCCCGCGGCGCTCCACAGGGCGTGCTGGCGCGCCAGCATGTCCATCCGGTAGTCCTCGTCGAAGGGGCCCAGCCAGTTGGACCCCCACGCGGCGTTGATCGCGATGCCCGCGGTCGTCGCACCGCTGGCGACCGTTGTCTCGATGATTCCCGGCCACGCGGCGATCTCGTCGGCCTGGGAGCGATTCGTGTTGCGGCGCACGAACACGTCACAGAGGTGCACAAGGGTACGGGGAAACTCCGAGGATACGCTCAAGGGGGGCATGTACTCGGCGATGCGCTCGCGCCCCCTCTCATTGAGTGCCAACGCGGTGTACTTGACCCCCGGCCGAGGTGTGAAGCGGGCCATCAGCTCGTCGATCTTCGCCATCTGGGGGGTCCACGCGGGGCTCACGAAGGATCCGACGACGATCGTGCGCAGCCCACTGTCCGACAGGGCGTCGAGCAGGGCGACCTTGGCGTCAGTCGAGATATCGGCGCTCTCAATCTGCATGCCCTCACGCATGCCCTCTTCGATGATCTCCACGGAAGGGAAACTCTTAGATGACGCGTTGGTCACGAAACTCCCCGATCTGCTCAGGCGTGTAGCCCAGCTCGGCCAAGAGCGCCCCGGTGTGTTCACCGAGCCGCGGGGGCGCCATGGTCGGCGCCAGCGCCGCCCCGTTCACGTGCACACCGCTTCCGAGAATCGCCACGTGGTCTCGGTCCGGCAGATCTACGGCGATCTCGTGCACCAGCTCTCGGACCCTCACCTGCTCATGGTGTAGGGCCTCATCCAAGGTGAGGACCCGCCCGCAGGGCACACTGACCTCGGCGAGCAGCGACTCCCACTCGGCCGCGGGGCGCGTGCGGAGCGTCGCTTCCAGCTCGCACGTGAGCGCGTCGCGGTTCCGCTTGCGGTCGGTTCGCTTGATGAAGCGCGGGTCGGTGGCGAGCTCGGGCCGCCCCAGCGCGTCGCACAGGGCGTGGAACTGCGTCTGGGTATTGGTGGCGATATTGATGGGGCCGTCCGCCGCGTCAAAGGTCCCCGACGGAGACGAGGCGGCGTTTTGATTGCCGTGACGAGCGGCCGGACGACCGGCAATCAGTTGCTCCGAGACGACCCAGCCCATGGCTGTGAGCGCTGTCTCGAGCATCGAGACGTCGAGGAAGCACCCTTCGGCATCGTTCACCCGGCGCGCCAGCGCGGCGCAGATGGCCATGACGGCCGCGAACCCGCCGAGGGTGTCGCAGATGGGGAATCCGACGCGGAGGGGATCGCCCGTCTCCAGTCCGGTGACCGCCGACATGCCGGCCAGGCCCTGGATGATCTGGTCGTAGGCGGTGCGCTCGGCGAGGGGACCCGTCTGACCGAACCCCGTCAGCGCGCAGTAGATGAGGCGCGGGTTGATCTCGTGAATCACCTCCCAGGAAAAACCAAGACGAGTCAGCACGCCCGGGCGCATGTTCTCGAGCAGCACGTCAGAGGTCTCGAGCAGGCGCCGCAGGATCCCGCGGCCCGGCTCGCTCTTCAGATCCACGCTGAACGAGCGCTTGCCCGCGTTTTGAGCCAGAAAGGGGGGGGCCATCAGCGCGTCCCTCAGGGCCTCGACGTCACCAAGGTCCCGGGAGAGATCGCCCGAGCCGGGCATCTCGATCTTGATGACGTCCGCGCCCAGGAGGCTCAGCTGATAACCCGCGAACGGGCCCGCGAGTACCGTCGTGAGGTCGAGGACCCGGACACCAGCAAGTAAATTTGTCACGTTGCGATCCTGACGCGGGCCCAGCGGTCCCCGACCCCGGGTGTGGCGAACTACCCAACCGTCTTTCGAATGGTTCCGCACGCGTCCCGCCTGCGCGCCGTGGAGCACGACGCCGGGCCGGGGTGGTCAGCGGTTACACCCGCTGACCACCCCGTCACGCACGAACTACCTACCGCGGGTTCAACCCTCCTTGGCCACGACCGAAGCCAGGTCAGCTGACGTCACGTAGGTCTTCAGGACGTTGTTGCCGCTCGAGTCGAAGCCTTCCATGTCAAAGCCGCTGAAGACGTTGTTGAACTTGTTGAAGTTGTCGTCACCAGCCGCACCGTCATAGTTGATGTCCTTGTGATGCTTCAACAGTGCGAGGCAAGAGGTGTAGGTGTAGCAGGTCTTACCCGGCGGGTCAGCGACCCGCTTGACGAACTTCACCCAGACCTTCGGGTTGGTCGAGTGCGCCATCGTCATTGCCAGGGAGGCAATGATGATCGAGTCGTACTCGTTCTGGTTCGTCGGGTACGGCGTGGTGTTCTTGTTCGACGCGATGTAGGCACGGTAGAACTCGTTGTACGCCGGGTCGGTCGCGCTCAGTGATGCGGGCAGCGCCGCCACGAGGTTGGTCGACGCCGCCGGACCGAAGGACTTCTCGTACGTCCCCTGGGCCGCGGACTGGAGGTCGTCACCGATCCATATGGCTTTCGTGGTGAGCCCGAGGCTCTGCGCGTTGGAGAAGAGCGTCGCGGCCGTCGTTGCGTCCATCGAGTCGAAGATGACGTTCGGTCCGCCCGAAAAGGCGTTGGTCAGCTCCGAGCTGTACGACGACTGTCCAGGTACGAGGGTCTCATTGTCGAGCACAGAGATGCCCAACGCCGCGCACGCAGCCTTCAGCGGCGCGATGAAGCCCTGGGAGTTGTCCGAGTTGTCAAAGATCAATGACACCTTCGTGGCTCCCTTGCTCTTGGCGTAGTACGCCATCGCGATGGCCTCGTTCGAGTCCGACGACGACGTGCGGAACAGCCACGAGTTCGTGTTGTTGTCAAGGGTCGTCAGGCCACCGACCATGAAGTCCACCACGTTGTTGGGCTTGAACTGGCTCTGGACCGCCTCAATCGTGGGCGAGAACGGCCCAACAATGAATTTCGGCTTGGACAGCATCAGCTTGCGGAACGCCGGCAGCGCGTCGACCGCGTCAGCGGCGTCGTCCACGTAGCTCGCCTTCAACTTGTAGCCTAAGACCCCGCCGTGGTGGTTCACCTCCCAGATACCGGTCTTCACTCCCGTCGTGCCCCACGTGGACAGCAATGACTTGGACCCGGTAAACGGGAACATGCCGCCGACGGTGAGGTACTTCGTTCTTGCGGCGGACGCCGGGCTCGTCGCCAGAGTGGTGACTCCGGCCCCGACCAACGACGTCGCTACGGCGAGCGTCGCGACGAGTCTCGCGCCCCTGCCCCGTCCCATTGGGAACTTCTTTGACTTCACTAGGTCCTCCCTATGCTTGTTGTTTCCGAGTTCACGAGAATTTCCCGTGAACTAAGACCTCTCGGCTTCAGCCCGGCCGAGGAATATTCCGGCCAGGTCCAGCTTGGAAATCTCCTCGCTGGGGCCACTGACGTGATTCGCGCCCGCCACGAAGATGTGTACGAAATCCGAGTGCTTGATCGCCCGTTCGACGTTCTGCTCCACGACGAGCACCGCGGTGCCACCCTTCGCGATGATCTCGACCTGATTCCACACCACGTCGGTGTAGGCCGGCGACAACCCCGCCGTCGGCTCGTCGAGGATGATCGCCTTCGGGTTGACCATCAGCGAACGGGCGATCGCCAAGAGATTCTGCTGGCCACCCGAAAGGAAGCCGGCCTTCTTCTCGCGAGCCTTGTCGAGGTCCTTGAAGATGGTGAAGATCTCCTCCATGCGACCTGACGTGTCGCCCTTCACGGCGAAGCCTCCGACCTCCAGGTTCTCGCGCACCGACAGATTCACGAAGACGTTGTTGTTCTGAGGCACGTACACGAGCCCGTTGCGAGGGATGAGGTGGCCCGGCATCTTCGTGATGTCGATGTCATTGATCTTGACGGTGCCGGTCGACATCTTCAGGACCCCGACGATGGCCTTGGCGAACGTCGACTTGCCCGCTCCATTGGGGCCGACGATGGTGGAGACCTCTCCGGCGTTCACCGACACGGAGATGTCGTTGATGATGGGGGTCCGGCCGTATCCGGCGGTCACGTGTTCAGCTATGAGGACCGGCATTGATGATCTCTCCCAGGTAGGCCCTGACGACGTCCTCGTTGGCTCGAAGCTCGCTCAAGCGACCAGTGGCCAACGTGCGTCCCTCGGCCAGCACGATGACGTAGTCGCAGATCTTCTCCACGATGTTCAGGTTGTGTTCGATCATGAGGATGGTCATTCCCCGATTCTTCAGATCGACGACGTACTCGCCAATCTGGTCGATCAAGGCCGGGTTCACACCGGCCATCGGCTCGTCCAGCAGCAGGATCGCAGGATTGGCCATCACGCCGCGCGCGATCTCCAGCAGTTTCTTCTGGCCGCCCGACAGAGCGGCCGCCCGGTTGTCGCGCAGGTCGTAGAGCCCGTAGGTCTTCAGGATCTCGAGGGCACGGCCGATGTTCGCCGCCTCCTCGCGCTTGGTGCGACCAGGGCGGAAGAAGACGTTGAAGAGCGACTCACCGGCCTGTACGCGAGGTGCCACGAGCAGGTTCTCCAGGACGCTCAGACCACCAAGCTCTCGCGAGAGCTGAAAGGTCCTCATGAGCCCGAGCGCCGCGATCTTGTAGTCCGCCCAGTTCGTGACGTCGGTCGTTCCGATGTGCACGGTGCCGGCGTCGCTCTTCATCATGCCCGAAAGGATGTTGACGACCGTGGTCTTGCCCGCACCGTTCGGGCCGATCAGCGCCGTGATCAAACCCTTTGGTACGTCAAACGTCGCACCGGTGACGGCGGCCACGCCCAGGAACGACTTCTTGAGACCCTCGCAGGCGAGAATCGGCTGACCGATCGCGATGCTCTCGGTGGTCACAACGTCACCTGCGCGTTCGGAGCGTCACCATCGACCGCGGCGTTCGCCACCGCACGCTTGGAGCGAGCGAACCTCTTCAGGAGCCTCTCGGTGGTCGGAACTCGCTCGGCCACCATCCCCTGCGGACGGAACCAGAGCATGACCATCAGCAAGATGCCGATCAGCGCGCCGTCGATGTACTGGATGAGTCCCGTGTGTCCCGGAATGTCGGGAAGGAAGGCTGGAAGGTGGACGAGCAGGGTCTCGACGAGAAGTGACCCCACCAACAGACCCAGGTTGTTACCTACGCCGCCCACGATGATCACGGCAAAGACGACAAAGGTCTCCCCGGGCAGCCACGCGGAGGTGTTGAACGAGCCGCCGAACTGAATGATCAGCCCGCCGCCGATTCCAGCGAAAAAGGCGCCAATGACCATCGACAAGACCTGATACTTCAAGACGTTCTTCCCCAGAGCCGACGCGACCCCCGAGTCGTCCCGAATCGCCCGGAACGTGCGACCGAGAGGCGAGTTCATCAGTCGGTTCATGAAGAGCCAGAGGATGAACGAGATGACTCCAGTCACCGCCGCAAAAAACCCGACGAACTGGTTGCTCGTGAGGTGGAAGATGCCCACCATCGGCTCGGGAATGTTGTAGAGCCCGTCGGGACCGTTGAAGAGGGGAACAAAGTTGTTGCAGATGTCGTAGAGGACCAGCGAGAGCGAGATGAGCACCATGGCCTGGTAGTCCGTGCGCAGGCGCCGGAGCACGATACCCGCCACCACGACCGCGAGCAGACTGGAGACGACGCCACCCATGAGCAGATTGAACGGAAAGGACAGGTTGAGTCCCAGGATGTAGTGCTGGCCCGTTCCGATGCCGGTGTCCGACGTTGGCAGACTGGTGGCACCCGTCACGTACGCGCCGATCGCCACGAAGCCGATGTAGGCGAAGTTGAGGATTCCCGTCTGACCGAACTGGATATTCAGCCCCATCGCCAGGATGAAGTACACGAATAAGAAGAACACGAGGGTGTAGATGTAATACGACACGCTTACGCCTTCCCGGGCGTGGCGAAAATACCGCTGGGCTTGAAAAGAAGAGTCAGGATCAAAAGGGCGAAGGCGACGTCGAGCTTGTAGGAGGCATTGATGAACGCCGCCGAGACCTCCGTCGCGAGGCCGATGATGACCGCACCGGCCATCGCCCCGTAGATACTTCCCACACCACCGACGATCACCGCGGCAAAGATGACGAAGAGGAAGAGTTCACCTGATGCGGGCGTGAGGTTGCCCTCCGTAATCGCGAGCACCGTCCCCGCGACCCCAGCCAGGGTCCCCGAGAGGAACCACGTGATCGTCGTGATTCGCTTGGTATCGATGCCACTCGTCATCGCCAGCGTGGCGTTGTCGGACATCGCCCTCATCATCTTGCCCAGCCGGGTCGTCCTCAACATCACACTGACCAAGATCATCAAAGCGACGGCGATCCCCATCACGATGAGCTGATTGACCGTCAAGAGGAATGGGCCGATGTGCTTGACCACCTGGATGGGCGTGTCGTAGAAGCGGATGTTGGCCCCCCAGATGGAGTACGTGGCGTTCAGCATGATGAGTGACAGGCCAAAGGTGACGATCAGAACGTAGAACGGCTTGTCGAAACGTCGAGCGAATGGCGACAGTATGAATCGGTTGATGAGGACGGCCACGACTCCCATGAGGAGAGACCCGAGGACCAGAGCGATCCACACTTCCACGTGGAAGTAGAGAGCATTGAAGTCGTACGCGAAGAACGCTCCGAGGGCCATGAAGTCGCCGTAGGCGAAGTTGATGTAGTTGGTGATGCCGAATTGCAGACTGAGACCCACGGCAGCAATCGCGAGGACCGACGCGGTGACCAAGCCAAAGCCAAATGACAACCAGAACTGATGCATACCCCTCCCCGAAAAAGACACCGCGCCAAATCTCAGGGAGTGAGTCTTCCGAGAAAGCCCCCACGCGCGGTACTCGAATAAATCTTGATAGTTCCTATCACAAATCCCCCCACCCGAGCATCCGCCTTGACGGCGCATCTGGAAGGTTCCCCAGGAGGTCGCATCCATTCCGTGCCACCGCCCCCAGAAAGGTGGCACGCCCACGTGGCCCTTCGGCCCCACTCACGAGGGTGAGCGAAGTGATGAGGAGAGGCCTTCTCTCCACCGCCGGACACCAGTCCTCGGCTGCGCTGCCAGTGCGTGACATGGTCGTGGGCCGCCAAGGACTGGTGGCAGGTTGAGGACCGAGTGGCTCCGTCGACGCGAAGGACGGAGTCGGAGGTCAACGCCAGAGTGCCGACACGTTCGAACCTGCCCGAGCCGAGTGACCGATGGTCAATTCAGGTCCAGTCTCTGGCAGCCCGTCGAACGACCCTGGCGAGAGAACGATCAACCGGGAACCGGCGCCGCCGCGACCACCTACCGCCTGTGACAGCGCTCGTGAGCCCTGCGGTTCGCGGCTCCGGTACTCAAGAGCAGGTACCTCTCATATTGGGGGGATATGACGGGTAGCCAACCACCGGTCAGGACGAAAGGCGCGTTTCGGACCCGACAGGTTCTCACGATGGGTAGGTGGCGAAACCGCCCTGGGCGGCGCAAGGCCGACTTCGAGCAGATACAAGCCGCACCACCAACTACTTGCGAGCGAGACACTCGATATTCACGACGATGAAGACGCCGTCGGGCTCATTGACCCAGCGCCGAAAGGCGGCCGCGAACGACGCCAGGTCGGCTGGCCCACAGAGCCCGTACTCGATGCTCTGACGAGCAAAGTCGCTCTCGGTGACTCGGTCGGCCCAGAGCCCGCCCCACCACGACCGCTCGCTGTCGGTGGAGAAGGTCCAGTTCGATGAGCTGACCTTCAGGTCTCGGAACCCCGCAGAGTGGACCCAGCCCTTCAGTTTCCTCCCGGCGTCAGCCTCGGCTCCATTACGGCGCGTCAGTTGGTGATAGATATCCATCCAGGAATCGAGGGTGGGGTCATCGGGCGCCCAGACGAAGGCCCCGAAGTCGGCGTCACGTACGGCCACGACACCCCCGGGCTTGGTGACCCGGCGCATCTCGCGAATCGCCTCGATTGGACGAGTCAGGTGCTGGAGCACTTGGTGGGCGAAGACGACATCGAACTGGTCGTCGGGGAACCTCAGGCGATAGACGTCGCCTTGCTCGAACCGAAGGTTGCCGCCGGTATGACTGGCGAACTCCACCTGGGCGCGCGCGACCACTTCGGCCGAACGATCGATCCCGGTGACCGAACCCCCCGGAACGAGCTGGGCGAGGTCCGCCGTGATGTTGCCCGGACCACACCCGACGTCCAGCAGGTTGAAATCTGTCTCGAGGTGAGGCAGCAGAAAGGCCGCGGAGTTCTCCGCCGTTCGCCACCGATGGCTTCGCAGAACCGACTCGTGGTGTCCGTGGGTGTACCGGTCCTCGCTCACAAGAGGACAGTACCGAGATTCGACGGTCCGGCGTGCTGACCCGCCCTGCAGGCTGAGTGCGGCGTCCTGGTGAAGGTCGAGCTTTTCCACTCCTCGTGGGTTGCGCGAATAGCTCATCTCGTCACGGACTTTCTCGCCTGCCGCCCTATGCCGCGTCCTCATGCCACGGCCGTGGCGCGAGCGGGCGCCCGGGGCGCGAGTGACACCAGATGCCGGGCGAAGAGAGGACCGTCAGCGCCGCAGCGACCAGCATCCGTTTGCCTTCAAGAGTCCGAAGGTTGAACGGTGCTGGCTAGCGCTCGACAGGCGCCACGACGCGCGACCACCAGGGAGTGTCTCTTCGAATACTCCCTATGATGAGGTATTTTCTAGCGTAACGTTCCACCGCCTCTTCAGCTTCCCAAGATGAGAAGGCGGGATCGACTCCCGTCGCCCGGTAAGGCGCGTTCGACTTGTCGGCACATTGCTTGATGCATAAAGGAAGAGGTGGCAGCAAACCCGGGTCCTGTGTCGCATGGACCTGAGATTGGTGCGGCCGGGTCAGAGCGCACCATCAGTGGCACCAGGGACCGCTCGATGAAGAGCGCCGCCGGCAACGAGGAGGAATGTTGGTGGGCGGAAGGCGCTGCTGCGAGTACCGCCAACGGGAGAGCGGGGCCTCTCAACCGACCGATTCACCGGCGAGCGCCCGGCGAGCGCGGCGGGGAGCGGTCAGGCGACGCAGGACGTAGGCAACAATGACGGAAAGCAGATAGAGACCCGTAAGTACGGCATCGATCTTCAAGCCCAAGATTCCACCAGCGCGTGAGGAGGTCGCGCTCTGTATGGAGAGGTACGACTCTTGGTGACGGTCGAAGGCCCCGCCGGCCGCCATGGCGAAGATCAAGCCACCGACGAGCACCATTGCCGCTGGGAGCTGAATGAGGCGGGTTCGCAGCGTGCGCCGAGCCCGCCGGTCGAGCCCAGCACGTATCTCCTCAAGCCGCCGAGATGAATGAGGTGGCTCCATCGTCACAAGTTAGATAGTTCAGGCGGCACTCCTCCGAGCATGGCACGCCCCCTCGACAGTCCTTGGAGTGTCGAGGAAGCCGGGAGCCGCGCACTCGGACGCTACGTGCGAGCGCAGCATCACGCGTTCGGTTTCAACGTCGGCTGCGCATCACAACGATTTGGGGTTCATGTACCACTGAGTGCCAAAAAGCCGCACTCGCCCGCAAGGCGACCTTCGCCTCGAACGCGAGTTGTTCGTGAATCACGGGGGTCGAGCCGCCTGGCCAATCACCCAACCGGAGACTGCGAGAAGATGCTCCTACAGTTCATCGACCGTAAGTTCCGCCGCCGGATCTGCTTCGAGCCTGTCATCTGGTATGGAACGACCGCTTCGGACTGAGCGGCCGTAGGTTCCCTCGTCCAGACGTCGCTCCGCCCTCTTTATTGCGTCCAATCTCGCGCGAAGCCCTTCCAATATCGCGTCGTTCTCCTGCTCTGCAATCAGCGGTTCGCTTGAGTCGGTCATATCGCCCTGTTCGGCAGCGCTGAGCCGCTCGTCGATTCCGTCGCTCGTGACCTGATTGAGCAACTCTTCTACCCGAAGCCGTTCAATGCGGAGGCGCTCGCGCGCAGTGTCATCGTCCACTTGATTCCTCGATTCAGCTTCGCTCTTTGAATGAGAGTATCTGGTGGCACACAAGTGGTTGTGTGGATCCGTCGGAGCCACGTTGTGGCCTTCACACGACGCCAACGCCGCGACCGATCCGCCGAGCACCCAATTCACAGAGTCACGTTGATGCGGGCTGCGAAGAGCCTGACGACGTCCGCTTCTACGTATTTACCCGCGTCAACGATGTAGCAACTGCGACCTCCATTGAGGGGATCGATATCCCCGTGAAGTACACGGGGCTTTCCTCACGTCGCGTCCACTATCCAGTGGACTGGCACGCCATCGCCCATTTTGGGTCAACCTTGTAAACGGGCGGGACCAGGAACGACGAGCCTGCGCACCACCTCTCCCATACGTCTCCTTAGGCTCGAATGACGTGATACGTCGTCGAGTCGGGTCGGGTCTTGCCGTGGTCACGGTTCTGGCACTAGTCACACCGGCTGTCGCAACCGCTACTGCGCCAATCGTGGCCGCAACCTCTGTTGGATTCGACATCAGCTTTCCTCAGTGCGGTCACCCCTATCCCACCCGCCCGGGCTTCGGGATTGTCGGCGTTAACCACGGTCACGCGTTCTCAACCAATCCGTGCCTCGAAGGCGAACTTCGTTGGGTGCTCGGAGCGAAGGGTACCGCCCGGGCCTTCTACCTCAACACGGGCGCGCCTGGACCGAGCGACCACCACTGGCCGCGCCGCCAGCGAACACCGCGAGAGTGTCGAGGCACCAACTCGATGTCGTGCGCGTACGACTACGGCTGGAACGGCGCCCGCATGTCGTTCGCTTCGGTACTGCGGGCCCTGCTTCACCGCGGCACCCCATCACCTCGGGTCTTCGCAACCTCGGCGAGTTGGTGGCTTGACGTCGAAAATGCGAATCCGTGGGAGACGTGGCTCGTCAGCTTCGGCCCGTCTCGCCACTCCGAGCTCATCGACCAGGCGGCGCTCCAGGGATCCCTCGGGTACTTGCACTCCCAGGGGATCTCCTACGTCGGCATCTACTCCTCGATCCTTATGTGGCGCAAGCTCATGGGACGCAGCCCGTCGGCCTTTAGGACGGTGCCGGAGTGGATCCCAGGCTCGGCGTCGCTGCCTGAAGCCGTGCGCAACTGCGCGACGCCTCCCTTCACGGGAGGCTTCGTCGCCATGCTGCAGTACCCCTCACGGGGCTACGACGGCGACTACCGCTGCGGTTTGGCGACCGTGACGAGGTCCGTATCGACACCCGTCGCGGCCGCCGCCAGCTTCCACGAGCAACTCGCTCTCAAGTCGAGCGACGGACCCGTGACCTTCACGCAGTCATCGGGTGTGCCGTCATTGGTGGTCAGCCCTTCGGGGAGCGTCACGACGAGCGGCCCGCTAGCGCGAGGCACCTACCACGCGTCGGGCAGCACCAGCGACACAGGTGGCGACGCCGGGACGTTCACCTTCACCTTGCGGGTCGGCATCATTTCACAAGTGGCGCCGACGACCGCGCAGGTAACGGTGTCAGCGTCCCCGTCGTTCTCGGCGCAACTCGGCGTGACCGCTGGTGTTGCCCCAGTGGTGTTCACTCAGACCGCCGGGCAGCCCGCGCTGCGAGTTGATTCGACGGGCCATGTGACGACCGCGGGCGTGCTCACCACGGGGACCTTCACGGCGTCGGGCACGACGAGCGACTCGAGCGGCGACACCGGGACCTTCCACTTCACGTTGGTCGTCGGGCTGCTGGCGCAGAGACCTCCAACGTCCGCGACCGTCACGAGTGACCAGTCAGCGACGTTCGCCATCCAACTCGCCGTTTCGGGCAACGTGGGAACTGTCACCTTCACCCAGAGCACTGGACAGCCGCCGCTCCTCGTGAGTTCGAGCGGTCTCGTCACGACGAGCGGCCCGCTGGCCGCTGGGACGTACCAGGTCACGGGCATCACGAGTGACGCAACGGGCGACGCCGGTTCATTCACCTTCTTGCTGAAGGTCACCATGTCGCCCCCCGAGTCGACGACGACGTCAACAACGACGACGACCGCGCCGTAGCGCGAAGCCCCGCCGCCGACGGGTACCCCGAGCCGAGGTTCCGGGTTGAGTGCCCTTTGCCAACGGCAAAGGGCTGTGCCATGGTCGAGATGTCAACACTGACTCGAAGCAATACATGGCGACGAGCAGTCCTGAGCGCGAACGGGCGATGGGACTTTGGTCACCGCTCAATCATTCTCGTGAGAACCTAACTTTGAATTGGGAGTGATTAGGTGTTTGGGTTGGTGTCCAATGTCTCTCCTCGACCAGAGATCGGATACGTGACCACATGACGAGGCGCTTGACGAGCACCGGTCGCATTGTGTCAACATCGGCCGCCGCGCTCGCCTTGTTCTTGACCGCGATGGTCGTCGTTGCGCAAGCGCAGTCGAACGCACAGGGTTCCCCAGTGACGACGACAACCGGATCTGGGGTACCCACCTTGAAGTCGGCCGTCCTCTACCTCGATATCGGTGCATCGGTATCTGTGGGCGTGCAGCCAACGCCCCGCGACCCCCGCGGTCAACCCACGAATAGGGGCTACTCAAATCGCCTTATCACGATCGAAGCCGCCAAAGGGGTGACCCTCCGGCTCTCGGAACTCGGTTGCCCCGGAGAGTCGATCGCAATGATGCTTCACGGACCCGATCCGTGCTACGTGGCTCCGGACACCCAGCTTTCCGACGCCGTTGCGTTCCTGCGCGCGCACCACAACGCCGCGACCATTGTCACCGTGGACCTGGGATTTAACACACTTGACGTGTGTCTCCACCACCACGACATCGACCTCGCCTGCGTCACGTCCCAACTCGCGGTCCTACGCCAACAGTTGGGCCAGGTAATGGGTGTCCTGACCAGGTCAGCGGGAACCAGGGTCACCTTCATTGGACTCGGTCACTACAACCCTTACTTATCGCTGTCAACCAAAGAAGGATCTATCGAGGTCTTCGCGAAGAACAGTGTCGCTGCCCTACGCCAGATGAATAAGACTCTTGCTCAGGTTTATGGCAGCTTCAAGGTCCCTGTGGCGGATATCGCCACGGCCTTCCACGAAGCGGATACCCGCAGGGTCCACGTCGCCAATAAAGAGGTGACGACCGTGAACGTCAAGTACGAGTGCAAATTCACGTGGATGTGTGCACCGAAGCCTTACGGGCCGAACATCCATCCCAGTGACTCTGGGTACTGGGCGATTGCACGAGCAATTGCCGTGGTGTTGCCACCGAAGTGGTGACACACACCCTGCGTCGTCGATTGGCCCCCAGCTCGTGTCAAACGCACTGGGTCTCCAAGTCGCCCTGACGCGCAACACGCGGTCATTCCCGGGGGCGTGACGGTTGGTACTGACGCGGAGTCAACGACGTCCGCAACATCGATCTTGACGTCTGACTGCATCGATCCATACGCTCGAGACTTCACGACCGTTTATCACGCTCCGGACGCGTGGAACAGGTGTCCGATGGCGAACCCCAGTCCGGCGGCGCCGAGGCCGATCGCAATCATGCGTGCGCCCTGTCTCCACCATGAGCCGACCCTCGTCAACGCCTGGTACGCGCCGACGCCGAAAAGTACGACCGCGCTGAGAATGAGTGCCAGGACGAGGGCAGGCCCGCGAGCGAGCCAGACGAACGGCAACAACGGGATGAGGTGGCCGATCAGCGTCGCCACGGTGATCACCGCCGAACTGCGTAATACGTCAGAGTTGCCCACCGGCTGAAGGTGTCTCTCCTCCTCGAGAATTGTCTCCACCCACCGGCCCCGGTTGGCGGTGATGGTGGCGACCACCTGTTCGAGCAGCGGGCCCGAGAAACCCTTACTCCGGTAAAGATCCGTGACCTCTCGGAATTCGAGATCGCGGTCATCCTCGACCGCGGCTTCCTCCACGGCACGTTGGGCGGCGAAGAAGTCGCGGTCGGCCACTGTGGAGGTGTAACCAACGGCGCCCATCGAAATGGACTCCGTGATCGCCGCAGCAAACCCGGCCGCGAGAAGAACCGTGCGGCTGCCCCCGCCGGCGATCACTCCTAGCGTGATTCCCAGGATGTTGACCAGCCCGTCCTGTCCACCGAGGATCACGTCGCGCAGCCAGTCCGTGCCACCGGTATGGCTGTGGGGACGTCGTGAGCGGGCCATCAAGTGACCGGGCAGGTGGCTGGTCTGCCCTTGGTCTCCGGCGCACGCACGGCCGAGCGCTGTAACACACTGACTAGAACCCGGGGGGTCTGGGGTTGAGGTGCTGTCGTTCATGCGTTCATGGTATTTGGCACTTTCGGCTCACTTTCTGGGATTTCTGCTCGGTGCCCGCGAGCCGGAAGTGCGCTTCGATTTGCCCGACCATGGACCTGCGACTGACGTCATTAGCCCAGGGAAATCTCGACTTAGCGGAAGATTTCTCTAAGTCCAAAGGAGTCGACCTGGCGATTCGGTGGGCAGTGAACCCTGGCCAACAATTCCCAGAGTTGCGACATATCATTCGCTCAGTGGCCGGGGAATCGGGGTCGCAGTTCGGCGCTGACCGTGCGCCGTCGCGCACGTTGACTCAGCCGTACTCGCGCGTGGATCAGCTCTCGAAATGTTGAAACGAGGCGTCTTCGCGTGCCTGTTCGGTGCGTTTCTCACTTTGGCGGGCGTTCTGACGTCGCCCGCAGCAATCGGAGCAGGCACGAGCCACGTCAGTCACGACTACGGATGTGCCGCCGCGATCTCGCCGTACCCAGGCGCGCGGCTGACCGACTGCGTCGCCTTGAGCAACAGCACGGTCTTCGTTGATCACACCGTCGTGGTTGCGAAGTGGGCGCTGACCTCAGATGAGTTCGGCTACACCAACGTGTGCGCCGCCGTGTCGATTCGTAATCTGAACAGGTCGAAGTACTTCTTCAACGACTTCAACATGACGTTACGTCCACCAACGGGAAGCGTGGCGGTCTTGAACTTCACCGCGGCCCACCCGCTCAACGACGGATTCATTGCGCCCGGCGGCATCGCTCGGGGGAATATCTGCTTTGACTACTTCGGTCAAGCTGGGCAGTACGTGGCCATGTACACACCACGCCCCCTCAGTTCGATTCGAGGCATTTGGCTGGTGAACGTCAAGTGAGCACCAGAAGCGACGACAGGTAGTCCCGCGCCACGTCGTCGAGTGGTTCGAAAACTTCTCCTTTGTTTCCCCGTACCGACCGTCATTTCAGGCCGGTAGGTGATCGCCGTCTCGCCCGGCCGGGCTGATGGATGGAATGCGTATCTCTGCTTGGTCAGTCGCGCGTCGACTCAACCACGATGCTTAGGAGCCCAGCGTCGATCAGCCAGTTCCAGTGGATTTCGGCGTGGTCCGCATTGGCCCCGAGGACGCCGCCCAGAGTTCCGTCAGCCCACGGAGCGCCTTCCAGTTTTTCTTCGAGCTGCTCGTCCGAGAGTTCGGCCAGGAGTTGAAGCGTGTCTCCCCGCGCCGCGGCCGTCAAGGCAACGACCTCGTTGAATGAATCCTCACGGTGCTCTTGCTGGAACCCCTCGGTGATCGCGTGGACCATCCGTGTGATGTCCTCTCGCGAGCGCCGTGCTCCTTGCTCGTCAACGTGAAGACCCACCGGATTCGAATGGCCCTCGACGTGACGGCGAATCATGCTTTGAAAGTTCTTCTCGATCAGAGCGAGGTGGGCAAAGTGGTCGAGCGCAGTCCAGTGATTTTCCGGGTCGTGGCCACTCTGGGTCAGAGGGCAGCGGAGTTGATCTTTCGACAGTTGCGAATAACGAGCCAACAGTTGAGTGCGTGCTTCGTTGAGCTTGGACTCGATCTCAATCCTGTTCACTCGGCTCCATTCGTCGTCTCGCACGGAGATTCCGTTGCTTCGACCGACCGGACGGCTTCGAGTGGCGTTTCGACGCCCGACGGAGTCACCCGTTCAGCAGCGACCACAATCGCTCTCCGGGTAGACACGGTCCGCCTCGTCACGCACGCTCCTCCGCTACCGAGTTGCCTCCATCGACAACTATGCATTGACCGGTCACGTACGAGGCGCTGGGCGTCGCGAGCCAACAGATCGCAGACGCGACCTCATCGGGACGGGCACTTCGTCCCATGGGAGTGCGCTCGCCCTGGGCACGTTCGTGGGGTGTCTGCGAGCCCGTTTGTATCCAGCCGGGCGCCACCGCGTTGACCGTGACTCCTCGTCCGGCGAAGTCCAGGGCCAAGCCCCGAGCCAGTCCGACCATCCCAGCCTTCGCCGCACCGTAGGCCGATAGGTCACGCATCCCCATCACGTGACCGGTGACGCTGGCCACCATCACCAAGCGTCCCCATCCAGCGTCGGCCATCACTGGAAGGCTTGCGCGAGCGACGAGGTACGTCGTATCAAGGTTTCTCGAGATAGTCGAGCGCCACTGGGCGTAATTCAGCTCCACAAGACCTCGGGTATCGAGGTCGGGCGACGTGACCGACGTCATCCCGGCGTTTTGCACGACGATATCGAGACGCTCCCAACGGCCTATCGAATCGGCCACCAGCTCCGCGGCTGTCGCTTCGCGTGTGAGGTCTCCTACGATGCCGTAGCATTCTGCGCCGGACTGGCGCAGCTCGTCAACGCGCTCGTGAATTCGATCGGTTGTGGACGTCATCAGAACGCGCGCGCCCATCTTCGCCAGCATTTGCGCAGTCGCGAAGCCGATGCCGCTCGGACTTCCCGCGCCGGTGACAATGGCCACACGGTCCGTCAGGTCGAACTCCGAGATCATCGCTCAACCCTCCCGCGTCCGAACGACCCACACCGTCGCGGCGTCTGGCCTTGACTGGCTGCTCGACGCTGAGGGCGCAATACATCGTACGAGCACCTGTTCACGAATACCCCAATCCAGACCGCCGAGTTGTCCCACGCTATCTACCTCTTCGAGCAAGTCGCTGAGTGTGCGGCGTGGCCCGCATCATTACGATGACCAAATGGCTGCCGCAACTTCCGCCTTCGTCGCGCACAGCGCCTGAGCAGAGTTAGCCCCCTGCGAGTTCACGCGCGGATTGGCGCCCACGATGCCTGAGTCCGCTGAGATTTGCGGGTCCTCCACCGAGGTCACCTTCCGCTCCTTCGCATTCGCGAGCGCGACGACCGTCTTCATTCTGTTCGGCACGACAGCGTCGCTCTACGGGCCTCTGCTCATCACCTTCTCGCACCACTTCAATGTCTCGTTGCCCGTGGCCGGTGCGGTACTCAGTGTCAACTTCGTCGGGGCCGTGGTGGGAGTGGCCATCGGCTGGTTCTCCCTGAACCGGATCCGCGGCAACGCGGTGTTATCGAGCGCCTTGGTCGTCATGGCGTTGGGAGCCGGCGCCGCAGCGCTCGCGCCCGTCTGGGCGCTCTTCTTGGCGTCGGCGTTCGTGATTGGGGTTGGCTTTGGTGCGATGGATTTCACGCTCAACTCCCTGCTCATGCGCACGCCCGTCACGGGCCGGGCGCACCGGCTCAGTTTCGCCAACGCTGGTTATGGCCTCGGGGCCGTGATCGCACCGGTGCTGATCATCGCAGTCCACCCGCACAACTTCGCGTTGCTGTTTACCGGAATGGCCGTCATCGCGTTACTGCTCTCGACCTCCAATCGCGGACTCCACGCCCCGGCGCTCCACGCTGAAGCGAGGCGGCGAGCGTTCGAGTCTCGCAACCGGCAACGCCGGCCGATTCTGGCCACGTTTGTCGTCGCCTATATCCTCTACGTGGCACTCGAGTCGAGCTCGGCGGGTTGGATCGCTCCACAACTTCACCGCGTTGGCTATACGCAGACAGTCGCGAGTGTCGCGACCGCAGGTTTCTGGCTGGGCCTGACAATCGGACGCGTCGGTGTCGGCCCCCTGCATCGTCGCTTTACCGATAGGAATCTGGTCCTGGGTGGGCTCGGTCTGACTGTCATCCTGGCCGCGGCCGCGTTCTTCAATGTGCTCGCGCCGTACTCGTACCCGTTAATCGGCTTGGCGCTCGCGTCGGTCTATCCCATGGGACTCATCTGGTACGCGACCCTCTGCCCGCACGACGCGGACGGCCTGGCCCTCATGATCCTGTTCATGATGGCCGGAGGCGTCATCGGCCCGGGTTTCGTGAGTCTCATCGTCTCGATCGCGGGTATTCACGCGGTTCCCGTGACGATCGCGATCTTTGCCCTCGCAGACCTGACCGTCTTCGCCAGTGCACTTCGTTTTCGACCGATCGAACTTGCCAACAGCGCACGAAACTGAGTGGCTCGAGGTCGGTCGTGGTCACACTCTGATTCTTCGAAGCAACACGACGGTCCCTCCGAACAGGAGCAAGTCAAGAGTCAGGTACAGCCCTCCCTCGCGCAGTTGCAGCTGCCAGAATTCATGATCCGCGACGTAGAACGAAACGTCGCGCAAACCCTCGCGTCGCAGACAGCTGTTCATCACGGTGCCGGAGTTCGCTCCACTTGTGCTCTCGCAACGTGACATTCGTTCATCCGAGCGTCGCTGATCTGCCTCCCCGGGAATGGTGTGCGTACCGATTGGAGCAAAGCCTGAGAAGAGGATCCAGGAGTTCGTCGGAGCGCCACCTTTTGGAACGGCCGTCGAGAAGTCCCCTTTCGTCACAGTTCGAAACGTGGTCGTGGCCGTGTGGATCGGTACCAGGCGAGTACGCCCTTCCGCTGTCATGAAAAGGCTCGTGGCGATGATCACGAGGACGACCACGGCAACCGTCGGTCCAGCCCGACGTATCAACGCGCCGAGAAACATGGTCAGAATGAAGATGGAGACGGCGTAGACGCCCAACAGCCACCCAGCCAGTGGGTACGCAGTGGGCTGGATCCGCGGTCCAATCCGTGAGGCTCCGACCCACCACGAGAAAGTCACGCTGAGGGGAACAATCAGTACCACGATCGACACGAGCCCTACTGACGTCTTCGCAACCAACCAGCGTGTACGCGTCAGGGACTGGGTCCACGCGAGTCGAACGGTCTTTCGTTCCAACTCACTGGCAATCGCGGTGACACCCAGCACGACGCCCATCACGAGTCCAAAGAATTGGGCGAAGTCAGAGAGTAGGTAGTTGTGTGAGAGCAAGCCGTGAACCTCGTTGTACAGGGACCTGCAGAACGCCAACTTCTTGTACGAGACACCACGCCCGTTGTGACAGGGCGGACCCAGGTACTGGTGCCAGAGGGACTGCTCGTGCAGACCACTCGACACGGCCCACCAGATGAGGAGGACCGCCGCAACGGCGAACAACCCGATCACGATCCGTTGCTGGCGCCAGGCAACCCATGTCACTGGGAGCCACCGTCGCCTCCAGAACTCTGCGCCGCATCGTTAAGGTCCGGCCGACCGGCGCCTTCGCGAAGATAGGCCAGGACAATCTCTTCCAACGTGGGTTCTGTGATTCGCCACCCGGCGTCGGAGAACGGTGCGTCCATCCTGACGAGGTACGACGCCTCTCGACTGCTCACACGCGATTCGATCACGGTGACACCGGGCGGTTCACTTGACTTCGTCGACGTCGCCGCCGTCAAGAATCGGTGGCTGCCCAAGACGTAGTCCAAGTCGTCGCACAGCACGACGCGTGCGCGCGAAAGGATGATGAGGTACTCGCACACGGAGACGATGTCGCCGATCGCGTGAGTGGACAACACCACGCTCGTGCCGTTCTGGGCTACTTGTTGCATCAGCAACTGCAACAGATCCTCGCGAGCCAATGGATCGAGCGTGGCGGCTGGCTCGTCAAGAATCAGCAGTTCGGGCTGTTTGGCGAGACACAGCGTGAGCGCGACCTGCGCCTTCTGCCCACTCGAAAGGCTGTGAACACGAGCGTCCACATCAATTCCGAGCTGGGTGACGTACGACGCGGCCATTCGCTCGTCCCACTTTGCGTTCGTGGCCTTGCCGAACCGAAGCATCTCGCCCACGCGGAAGCTTGGGTACAGAAGGCGCTCCTGATCCAAGTAGCCGACCTTGCTCCGAAGTCTGGCGTTCTCGTGGCCCGGAACCTCACCGAGTACTGTCAGTGATCCTTCGTTGGGCCGGCCAAGGCCGGCTGCCAACCTCAAGAGAGTTGACTTTCCCGCTCCGTTAGGTCCCACCAACGCCGCAACCTTTCCGGCCGGAATACTCACAGTGCAGTCGCGCAGTGCCCACGTGAGGCCAAAACGTTTGCCGACTCCTCTGGCCTCCAGCACGTTCTGCGTCGAGTTCACGACACAACCCGCTGAAGGTTGAGAAAGCGCCCAAGTAGTTCCAAAATCTCGACGTCGTCCAGTCCGGCGGCCCGCGCGCGGGCCATCCAGTCGCGTAGTGAGTCGATCAGGATGTCTCGTCCCACGGCGCCGGCAACAATGCCCGCCCGCGGAGTGATGAACGTGCCCAAACCCGGCCGTCCTTCGGCCAGTCCTTCGTGCTCGAGCTCGCGATAGGCGCGGTGAACGGTGTTCGGATTGATGGTGATCTGGCTGACGACCTCACGCACGGAGGGAAGCTGATCGCCGCCGCGCAGTTGACCCGACGCCACGGCGAGCCGGACCTGCTCGACGAGTTGACGATAGGGCGCCACGCCGCTTCGCGGGTCCAGGCGAAACTGAATGCTGGGGTGTCTCTCACTCATGTACTAGTACACTAGTACACCGGCGGAGCCCTGTGAATCCTTGCCTTCCGGTCGCTAGGGTGCCGCCATGGACTACGTGAATCTCGGCAGCACCGGCCTTAGGGTCTCGCGGATCTGTTTGGGTTGCATGACCTACGGCGAGCCCGCGCGCGGGAATCAGCCCTGGTCGCTGGACAAAGATGCGGCCACACCCTTCTTTAGACGGGCGTTGGACCTGGGAATCAATTTCTTCGACACCGCCAACGTGTACTCGGCCGGCAGCAGCGAAGAGATCACCGGCGCGACGCTGCTCTCCATGGTGCCGCGCGACGAGGTCGTCATCGCCACCAAGGTGCACGGACGCATGGGTCCGGGTCCCAACGGTGAGGGTCTGTCGCGTAAGGCGATCATGAGCGAGATCGACAACAGCCTCACTCGACTGGGCGTCGACTACGTCGACCTGTATCAGATCCATCGCTGGGACTACCACACGCCGATCGAGGAGACCCTTGAAGCACTGCACGACGTCGTCAAGTCCGGTAAGGCCCGTTACATCGGGGCGTCGTCCATGCACTCGTGGCAGTTCGCCCAGGCGCTCTATTTGGCCGACCTGCACGGCTGGACCCGCTTCGTGAGCATGCAGAACTACTACAACCTCCTCTACCGGGAGGAGGAGCGCGAGATGCTCCCGCTCTGCGCGGACCAGGGGGTCGCCTCGATCCCGTGGAGCCCGCTGGCGCGCGGCCGACTCACCCGCCCGTGGGACGAGCAGACGGCGCGCTCAGAGATCGACGAGTTCGGGCGAGCGCTCTACAACGACGGCGACCGCCCGATCGTCGACGCGCTCATCGCGCTCGCCGCCCAGCGCGCCATTGCGCCAGCCCAGATCGCTCTGGCCTGGTTACTTTCCAAAGGTCCGGTCACGAGTCCGATCGTGGGAGCGACGAAGCCCCACCACCTCGAGGACGCGGTGGCGGCTCTCACGATCAAGCTGGACGATGCCGAAGTCGCCGCCCTTGAGACGCCGTACCGCGCACACGCCGTGTTGGGCTTTCGCTGACGTTCTGACACGGCCATCAAAGAAGTCCGGCATCGCCACTCGGCGACGCCCCCATTAGGGTGAGCCCGCGATGATTCCCCTTTCGGTTCTCGACCTGGCCACGGTGGCCACCGGGTCCACGCCCGCCCGGGCGCTGTCCGAAACAACCGCCATGGCGCGCGAGGCGGAGCGCCTGGGCTACCGGCGACTTTGGGTCGCCGAGCACCACGCGATGGCGGCGGTCGCCAGCTCGGCCCCGGCGGTTCTCATCGCCCACTTGGCCGCCGCGACGTCGTCGATGCGGATCGGAGCGGGCGGGGTGATGTTGCCGAATCACGCCCCAATGGTCATCGCTGAGCAGTTCGCAACGCTCGAGGCTTTGAACCCCGGGCGGATCGACCTCGGTCTGGGCCGAGCGCCGGGCACCGATCACGTGACCGCGAGCGCCCTACGGCGCGCGGCCGACCTCGGCGCCACGAGATTCCCCGACGACGTGGTGGAGCTGATCGGCTACCTGGTGCCGCGCGAGGGCGCGGCGCACCCGTCTCCCACGCCGGGCGTGGGCTACCTGCCCGAAGTGTGGCTGCTCGGTTCCTCGACCTTCAGCGCGCAACTCGCCGGGATGCTCGGGCTGCCCTTCTCCTTCGCGTACCACTTCGCCCCCGCGCTCGTTGATCAGGCCCTCGACGCGTACCGCTCGAACTTCAGTCCGTCATTCCTCTTGGGCGAGCCGCGCGTCATGGTCGCCGTCACGGTCCTGTGCGCGCCGAGTGACGACGAGGCGCGCTGGCTCGCGGGTTCGAGCGCGCTCAACGTCGTCCAGCGCGCGACTGGGCGCCCCGGTCCGCTGCCTTCTCCCGAGGAGGCCGCGTCGTATCCGTACTCAGCGAGTGAACAGACTCTCGTCGACGACGCACTAGCCACACACATCATCGGCGATCCGCGCACAGTGGCTGAAGGTCTGGAGGCCTTGTCACGCCGAACGCAACCCGATGAGCTGATGATCTCGACTCGCACCCACTCTTATGACACGCGTGTCCGCTCGTTTTCCCTCGTGGCGGCGCAGTGGGGGCTCGCTCCGGTGACGCCAGACGACACGACGCCTTCCACAACGTCGATCGTCTGAACATCCATGAAGCGCACTCCTCCCTCCCGGCTCGAGGCCGTGGAGGGAGGAGTGCTTCGTTGATTCCTTCGTCAACTCTCGAGAGCAGTTCCCAGAGCTAACGCGCGGTGAGAACTATCGGAGTCGGCGTACCCGTCGATGCAACACGCCCATGACGCCAGACAGTGCCAGCAACCCGAGGCCTAACGGCAACAGCGGGAGTGACCGCGAGGTCGCTGAGCCACCAGCTCCGGTCTCAGGTGAGCCGAGCGGGATGGGCGGCGCCGTCGTCGGCGTCACGCGTGCGGTGGTCGTGGCCACCGGTGTCGTCGTCGTGGTCGACGTGGTCGACGTGGTTGTGGTCGTGGACGTGGTCGTCGTCGGACTGGCCGCCGAGCAGGTAGGAACGGTGACGGCGTTGTCGTCGAGCGTGACGGCTCCGGTCTGGGCCAGAACCCGACCGCTGACATTCGCTCCGGTGTCCAGCGTGATCGAAGTCAGAGCCATGATCGAGCCAGCAAAGTTGGTTGTGGTGCCCAGAGTCGCGGACGTGCCAACCTGCCAGAAGACGTTGCAGGCCTGAGCCCCATTGGTCAGGACCACACTGCTACTGGTAGCGGTGGTGAGCGTTGTCCCCGCTTGGAAGACGAAGACAGCGTTGGCATCGCCGCCGCCATTGAGTGTGACCGCTCCGGTCAGGGACATGCTGGACGCGGCGTTATAGACGCCCGGCACCAGCGTGGTGCCGCCGAGGTCCGCGCTCACGTTGACGGTGGGCGTCAGCCCCTTGGCGTTGAGGTATGCGGTCGTCAGGTCACCCTGGGCCGTGCTGGCTGCCGTGTCGGTGATGTGCATCGTGCCCGAGCTCTGCACCCCGGGTGGGAAGCCAGTGATCGACGTGCCCGGCGACAGTCCGATGTCGCCCGAGATGACCGAGGAACCGGTGTTCGTGATGGTGCTCGCCGCGATGACCGCGTAGGTCGACGACGTGCCCAGCAGCGGCGCGGTCGCGGCCATGGCGGCCGACGTTCCGAACGCCGCCATGGTGATGAAGGCCAAGCCAGTCGCCGCAAAGGCGCCGACGCTCATTCGGTAGGCCGACGATCCGCGGTGGCGCTGTTGCGCGCCGCGGCGTGGCGAAGAACTCAGGTTTGAGAAAGACTTCCCGGTGGTGTTATCCGAGGACATAACTGTCCCATTTCCAACCCCCAGGTTTGACGCGATTAATGGCGACAGAACTCACACCAAACCGCACCTCCATCTTACGGGTGTGCCAGAAACAATGACCTGCATGTGCAGATGTAGTCAATGGCGTACAAGCCGTTCATGAGACGGGTTTTGCCGCGAAGAGGACACCGAAGAAAATGTGAAACCTTTATGCGAACAGGTGTCAACTCTCTCTACGGAGCACGTGCGTCACACCTTGTGCAGCGCGATGTGAGCAAGATGGCCCAGCTACTCGGCGCGCAGGACCGCCGCCGCGCTGGTGCTGGCCGCCGAGCGGCTGGGGAAGTAGGCGACGACGTTGGCCACGACCACCGCGACCGCGCCCAGCAGAACGAGCGAGAGCGCGGGAACCGTGGCGCGCGGCACGGCGTAGATCTCGTGCGCGAACAGATCCCAGAGCCAGCGCCCCAAAATGATCCCCGCCGGGATCCCAATCAGCAGTCCCGCGATGACCGACGCGCTCGCCTGCCACGCGATTGCCGCGCCGATCTGGCGACGCGTGAAGCCCAGCGTCTTGAGCAGGGCCAGGTCGCGGCGGCGGCGGCGCACCGATGCGACGATGGTGAGCCCGAAGGCGACCATGATGCCGGACGCGAACGCCATGGCCAGCCACAGGGGCGTGTTGCCGATGGTGCGGTAGTTGATGATCTCGGCCGGGTACTGGACCGACAGCCAGTTGATGGACGAGCCACCGCCTTCACCGTTGGGCAACGCGACGAAGGCGTGGTCGCCCACCGCCGTGACGTGGCCCAGGAAGGCCCGGGCCTGGCCCGACGAGACATCGGCGCGCATTCGCAAGAAGACCATGTTGGGACCGTTCATGGTGGGTATGGGAGAGCGAATCGCCCGGGCGAACACCGCGGGCTCGATGTGGACGTCGATGATCGCTCCCAACCCCATCGACGTGTGCAACGTGAGCGACGTTCCCACCGCGGGCATCGTGGCCACGCCCACTATCCGCATACGGGTGGGCGGCACGTACACCGGATAGTCGTGCTTGGTTCCGTATCCCCCAATGACGTAGTCACCCAACTTCTTGTGTAGCTCGGCCAGCGTCGCCGCACCCAGCACGATCTGGTGTGGACTGTCAACCTCGTGACCGGCGAGGAGCGGTGGTGTGACGCGTGCTCGGGAGTTCACCAGGATGATGGGCACGGTGAGCCCGTCGATCTGAGCGTTCGCGAAGTCCACCGGCGACCACGCGGACACGAGCGGACTCGTCTTGATCGCCTCGAGGGCCTGGGGCGGGACGATGCTGTTGCCGTTGATGGCGTAGTCCCAGTTCCACCCGTAGAGCGGGGGGTGGGAGACGAGCGTGCTCAGACCGCTGCCGAAGGTCAGTGTGGCCCCGATCATGGCAACGGCCAGGGTCACGCCGATCAGCACCGAGCGCACGGGAACGGCGCTGCGGCCCCGGCCCGACTCAAAGGCGAAGTGCAGTCCCGCCACCGCTGACACCGGCATCCCGGCGTTCGCGCCGAGCCGTGCCAGGCTCGAACCGTTTCCCGGTCGCGCCACCCGCGAGCTGCGGCGCCCGGGCGCCCACCGCAGGGCCAGGGTGAGCGCGGCCGCCGCTGTCCCCATCGCGAGGACCGCCGCTCCGCAGAGCAATATCAGCGCGTCAAAGTGGACTCGCGCGGGCAGTTCCGGTCGAACGGGGCCGATCGGCGACAGTGGCGACAGGGCCAGAGCGACACCCACCGCCAATGCGCTTCCGACCACGATCGACCCGAGCACGCCAACGAGGGCGTCGGCGACGATGGAGCCGCGCCGCGCGCCGAGTGCACGAAGAGCCAGCTGGTCCTCGCGCCCGGCGCGCAACTGGCGCGCGATCAGCTGCAACGAGGTCAATAGCGCACCCAGGAGAGCCATGACGCCGAAGACGCCCAGGGCCAGCGCGTCGGGCCGCAGCGTTCGATTCGCCGCGCCCTCCACGACGGACGTCACGTGGAAGGAGTACGTGGTGCCCGGCGGGAGCGCGCGGATGATCTCCTGCTCGACCTGGGCCACGGTGGCCGAGCCGCCGTGCAGCTTGAACGCGTACTGAATGTACTGAGTTCCCGACAGGGTCTTCGGCACGATCGCGGGAGTGAACATGAAGAAGGTGGGGTAGCGGTCGACATTGTCCTGGACGATCTGGTCGTTGAGGACGATCGTGCCCACCAGTCGTTCCACGTGGGTGACCGATGGACGCACCCCAGGAGTGCCGAACTTCGGGCTGGACGTTTGCGCGAAGGTATAGAAGCCGAACCGGACGCGCTGGCCCACGTGCCAACCCATGAGTCGTTCGGCCTGGGCGGTCGCCATGAACTCGTTCGGATCCCGGGCGTCGGCGAGTCGGCCGGCGACGATGCTGACCCGGTCCTGGTTGAAGAATTCCCCGTCGAGGCTGGCCACCGCACCCACCTCACCGGTCTGGACCGCCTGATTCAACAGCGGTGTGCCGTGCGGAGTCAGCACGAACGCATTGATGGAGAAGAGGGCGGACTCGACGTGAGCCACGCCGGGCAAGTGCTCGAACAGTCGCGTGAGGTTCGGGGCGTAGAGCGTCAAGTTCATGTCCGACGGATTCGAACTTCTCAACAAGGTGGTGTAGGAGGACTGCGTGGATCTCGCGGCGGCCAATGAGGCCAACGCCGTCCCGCCGATGACCGCGAGCAAGAGAGTCAACGCGAGGTTGGCGGCCCTGGCCCGACGCAGTCCTCGGGCGAAGCGGTAGCGCGCCAGGGCCAACGACGGCGCGCTCATCGCGGGTCCCGTGTGCGCGCTCACGATCTTCGCTCTCCGCGCCGTTTCAGGTCGGCGAGCGCCGCGCGCGCCGCGCCCACGCCACACATGCCGTGCACGCCGGCCCCCGGCGGGGTCGACGCGGAGCACAGGTAGAGGCCCGGCGCGCCCGTGCGATACGGGTTCCAACGCACCGTGGGGCGAAAGAGCGTCTGGCGCAGGGTGCCGGCACCCCCGGCGATGTCGCCACCGAGGTAGTTCGGATTGTGGCGTTCCGTCTCGAGGGCGTCGGTGCTCACGCGTGCGAGCACCAGGTCACGGAACCCCGGCGCGAATCTCTCGATCTGGTCCTCGATGCGCGACGTCATGTCGACGTCCGAGCCGTTGGGGACGTGGCAGTACGCCCACAGGGTGTGTTGGCCCGCCGGCGCGCGTGTCGTGTCGACCACGCTCGCCTGGACCACGATGCAGTAGGGGCGCTGCGCGTGGCGACCCCGTGCGACGTCCTCCTCGGCCGAGGCCACCTCGTCGAAGGTCCCCCCAAGGTGCACGGTGGCCGCGCGCCGACACTCCTCGGCGAGCCACGGCACCGGTCCCGACAGCGCCCAATCGACCTTGAAGACGCCGGGACCGCGTCGGAAACGAGCGACCTGGGCGCGGTACCCCGCCGGCAGTCGTTCGCCCGCGATCTGGACCATCATCGCGGGCGACGTGTCGAACAGTGTCGCGCGCGCCACCGGCAGATCCGAGAGGTGTTGGATCGGTCGACCCGTGTGCAGGACCACGCCCGCGTCCACCAGCTCGCTCGCCAGCGCGTCGATGAGTCGATCGCTGCCACCCTCCACCACCGGCCAACCGCCCGCGTGGGCCGTCACCGTGAGAAAGATCCCGAACGCCGCGGTGAGGGCCTGGTCGAGGGGCAGCATCGCGTGGGCGCACACTCCCGCCACCAGCCCCCTGACCTCGTCGGTGGTGAAGCGTCGTGACAGGCGAGACGCCGAGCCGAGGCCGGCGGCGGCGAAGCGCGCCATCGTCACCGGACTGCGTGGGGGCCGGCGGATGGGTGCCAGTACGCCCTCCACCAAGTCGGCCGCGTTGGTCGCGAGCGGTCCCATGAGGCGCACGTACGCGCCGGCGTCGGTGCCGAACGACCGCGCGGTGTTCTCCACCGATCCCTTCACCGCCGCGGCGCGGCCGCCGTCGAGCGCGTGGGCGAAGGCAACCGCCGGCGTCAGGAGTCGCGCTCCGCGCCGCTCCAGGTCTCCCACCATTCCTCGGAAGAACGGCGACATGGGGACCATGGACTGGATGGTCGAGCACACGTCATGGCGAAATCCGGGCAGGGTCAGCTCCTGCGTGCGACACCCTCCGCCCAAGGACTCTTGCGCCTCGAAGACCTCGACGCGAAGTCCCGCGCGCGCGAGTTCGAGCGCTGCAACGAGACCGTTGGGTCCCGAGCCCACCACGGCGGCGTCGAGCGCGGGCGTTGGCACCACGCTTAGAGGTTCAGCACCGTCGACTGTGTAGCGACCGTCACCCGCGGCGTCGCGTCAAAGCGGGCCGCGAGTTGATCGAGCTGGTCGTCGGTGCGGTCGGGCTTGTGGTGGAAGAGCACGACGTGGGGAACCCCGCAGTGACGAGCCAACCCGACGGCGTACTCGGCCGCGGCGTGACCGAAGTGGGCCTCGGTGATCAACTCCTCGCTCACCAGCTGGGCGTCGTGGATCAGGACGTCGGCACCGGTGACGAGGTCGCACGCCGCCTCGTGGTACTCGCCCCAGCCGTCCGGTCCGTCGCCCAGGACGCTCGGGCAGTGGTCCGGCAGGTAGGCGATCGCCGAGTGACCGTCACCGACGCGAAACCCGTAGGTGCGCCCACCCTTGTGGGGGATCTCCTCGGTGGTGACCGTGAACTCCTCGAACGGCGCGATGCCCGGCACCAGGTTGGCGAAGAACCACTTGCCGCGCAGTTCGTCGGGCCGCACGGGAAAGTGCGGCGGGGACATCCCGCGCGCCAGGACCTCGACGGCCTCGGTCTCGTCCTCCTGGTCGGGCAGGTGCACGCTGACGTTCGCGTCATCTCGGTCGGCGGCCTCGAAGAACGGCAGTCCGTGCACGTGGTCCCAGTGCAGATGACTGAGCAGGATGGTGCCCGAAAAGGCCGCACCGTTCAGCAGCGCGCCGGCGCGCCGAATCCCGGTGCCCGCGTCGAGGATCAAGGTCACGGGCGCGTCGTCGTGGGCAATCGCCACGCACGACGTGTGACCGCCGTACCGCACGAACTCCGCGCCCGGTGCGGGCGTCGAGCCTCGCACCCCGAGGAGGTGGACCCTCACGGGTTCAGCCCGGACTCTGGTCTTCGCGGTGGTGTCCGGTCGACAGCTCCTCGAGGGCCTCTCGGTCGAGCGACTCGCCGGGCACCGAGGCCACCCGGCACTCGGTGACCGCGACCAGCGACGACGTGCGCGTCCCGTCCTCCAAGTGGGCGCGCTCGCCCAGCATCGCGCCGGGCCCGTACTCGGCGAGGCGCACCCCGTCGACCTCGACGCGCAGTACACCGTCGAGCACCAGGAAGACGTCGGAGCTGCGCTCTCCCTGGGTGACCAGCGCGGTTCCCGGCTTCACCTTCCTGATCTTAGGTTTGGCCGCACCGGCCATGAGTTTGCGTGAGAGCGATCTCTCGAGTGCCGACTCGACCGTGGTCACGAAGGCTTCGGAGTCCTGGTGTCCCCACGGCGTCTGCTTGCCGAAGGACTTGCGATACCAGTCGTTGAAGTCAATGAGGCCGGACTTGGCGGTGAGCTGGCCCGCGCCGTCGTAGACCCAGTGACGCGGGAAGCGACTCGCGCCCACCAGGGCGCACTCGGAGCGCCCGTCGCTGTAGAGCGTGAGCGACAATGTCGTCCACGCCAGCGGCGCCTGCCACTGCACGAACGGTGCGCGGCGCACCCGTCGCGGCGCCGGCATGCCGGTGCGGCCGCCGGCGGTCTGGACGAAGCGGACCCACCCGTCGCCGTACTCGGGCTTGACGCGGATGTCGGGCAGCGCCACCGCCTGGAAGACGTGACGTACCGGCCCGACGCGCACGGTGGTCGAGCCGATCATGCCGCCCCCGGCGTACTCGGCGGCCACGATCTTTCCCGCCCCGTCGACCAGGACCCACGCCGCCAGACGGTTGGCGAAGCGAAAACGGTCGGCGTCGCGCAGAGCGCCGAGGTCCTCGATGGCGTCGGGCGGTGGCGCGTCGTAGTGGGCCATGCCGACGTCGAAGGGCAGGCGGGTGCTGCCCTGGACGGCCTCGGACGGGATCCACGACAGGGACGTGACGGAGCTTTCGTATCTCATGGGCCCATCGTCACGTCGACACCAAGTGCGGTAAATAGTGGTACCTCCACGCGGCGCGGGGGCCTAGCACCCCCGCGAACGCGGAGGTCTGCCCCCTGTTGTGCGGGTCTCGCGCGTGGGAGAAATGACGTGTTATGGGCGACGGAGTCGGCGAGAGCGGTCGAGGCATCACGGTGTTCCTCGCCGACGACAATCTTCTCGTACGTGAGGGGGTGCGCGCCCTGATCGACCGGCACCCGGACCTCACCGTGGTGGGCGTTGGGGCCGACTACGACGAGACAGTCGCCGGCGCGACGGCCGCGGCGCCGCACGTGCTCGTGACCGACATCCGCATGCCGCCCTCCTTCAACCGCGAGGGCATCGACGCCGCCAAGGAGATACGCAAGCGCCACCCCGGCACTGGCGTGGTCATCCTCAGTCAGTACGACGACCCCGAATACGCGGTGGCGCTGCTGGCCGAAGGGTCCGCCGGCTACGGCTACCTGCTCAAGGATCACCTGGCGGAGGGCAACCAACTGATCGAGGCCATCCGCATGGTGGCCACCGGCGGCACCGCTCTGGACCCGACGATCGTCCAGGCGTTGGTCACCCCCGTGACGAGCAACAACGAGCTCTCCAACGCCGAGGAGGCCCTGCTCGCCATGGTGGCCGAGGGCAAGCCCATCAAGGCGATCGCCGTCGCCCTGAACCTGCCCCCCGAAGCGGTCAACGCACAGGTCGAGGCGATGTTCTTACGACTCGCCGAAGAGGTCAGCGCCGGCAACCAGGGCGCGCTGTCACGGCTGCGCCACCTCCACCAGGCCATCATCGATCGTGAGGAGCAGGGCGAGACGCTGTCACGGCTGCTGCCGGGCGGAATCGCCGACAAGCTGCGCCTCGAAGGCCGTCACATCGGCGAGACCGAGCGCCTCGAGGTGACCGTGGTCATGAGCGACATCCGCTCGTATTCGACCATCGCCGAGCACGCCGACCCCAGCCAGCTGGCCGGTCAACTCAACACCCACCGCGCGGCCATGAACCGGGCCATCATTGGGGAGGGAGGCACGGTGATGCAGTTCGTCGGCGACGCGGTGATGGCGGTCTTCGGCGCGCCCGTGCCCCAAGCCGATCACGCCGACCGCGCGGTCGACGCGGCCCTGGCCATGCACGCTTTCCAGGGCGAGATCAATGAGCGCTGGCTCGCCGAGGGGCTACCCGTCTTCGGTCTGGGGATCGGGCTGTCCACCGGTGAGGTGGCGGCGGCGCTTCTGGGATCTGAGGAGCGCCTCGAGTACACCTTGGTCGGTGACACCGTGAACCTCTCCCAGCGCCTCCAGCAGCTCGGCTCGGCCGGCGAAACCATCATCTCCGAGGCCACCCGTGAGGCACTCACCGGCAACGTCGCCACCGTCGAGTTGGACGCCCAACTCGTCAAGGGCCGCGACACTCCGGTCGTCGCCTACAGGCTCCTGACCATCGAACTCGCAGTCCCCACCGCCCGCACCACCAGCCCGAGTGAAAGGCACAACCCATGACCACGACCCGAACCGACGTCGACGCACGAGAGGGCACGTCCGGCCCAGCCCTCGACGCGCGCGGCGTGCGAAAGACCTTTGAGGCCGAGATCGCCCCCGTCCGTGCGCTGCGCGGCGTTGACCTGACCGTGGAGCGCGGGACGTTCGTGGCGCTCATGGGGCCGTCGGGTTGTGGCAAGTCGACGCTGCTCAACCTCATCGCGGGACTCGAGGAGGCCGACGAAGGGTCGATCAAGGTGGCCGGCGAGTCAATGACCGACGGGTCCGAGGACGACCACGCCCTCATCCGGCGTCGCCACATCGGGATCGTGTTCCAGTTCTTCAACCTGCTCGAGGGGATGAGCGTGCTGGAGAACGTCGCGCTGCCGGCGATCATCGCGGGCCGCCACCGCAAGAGCGCCGAGTCACGCGCGCGCGACCTGCTCGACCTGCTGGGAATCGCGGATAAAGCAACCGAGATGCCGGGGGTCCTCTCGGGGGGCCAACGACAGCGTCTGGCGATCGCCCGCGCGCTGGCCAACGAGCCCACGCTGCTGCTGGCCGACGAGCCCACCGGCGCGCTGGACTCGGTCGGTGGCCAAGAGGTCATCGAACTGCTGAGTCGCCTGCACTCGGCCGGCCAAACCATCATCCTGGTGACCCACGACGCGAATGTGGCCAAGGCCGCCGACACCGTGCTGCATATGCGCGACGGACGCATCGTGTCCGACAGCGATGAGGTCGTCGACGAAGGCACCGTGACGTCGATTGGATCGTTCTGACGACGCGCCACGCGACAAACTCGGTTAGCGAGGTCACGTACCCGCAACGTCCGGCGTCGACGTTCGTAGGTGGACGGCTCGCGAGTTCCGTCGGCGCCGTCGCGGGTATCGCGCTGGCCGCGCTGGCTCTCTCGGACGCGCGCCACGCCGGACACGTCGTGGTCTGGTCGGTCGCGGGCGGGGTCGTCGCGTGTTGGGCCATCGCCACCTACGCCATCGTCGGCCGCTCGCCGCGACTGGCCCTTCTCACCGCGCTGATCACCCTCGGTGGTGGGGTGACCATGGCGGCGGCGCGACTGGGCGACGCCAACGGTCACGGGGTGCACGGAACGGCGCGCGATGTCGCGATCGTCGCAGCCCTTCTCACCATGGCGGCCACGATGCAGCTCCTGCTCGCGCTGCCCAGCGGCGAGCTCGCCGTGCGAGCGCGCCAGGTCGGTGCCGGCGCGTGGTACGCGGTGGCGGCGGTCGTCGCGATCTTCTTGATCTCCTCCTCCCAATCTCTGGCGACCTGGCCGGTGGTCGTCGCGTGGGGGTTGGCAAGTGCCCTCACGTTGCCGGCGCTGCGCTCGCGCTACCTCGGGGCCTCAGCGCTCGGCCGTCAGCGCATCCAGGCACTCGCCTCGGGCGCCACCCTGGGAGCGATCGCCGTGGTCATCGTTGCGACCCTGCACTGGCTGATTGACTGGCCCGTGAACCCGGCCGCGTCCCTGCTGGGTGCGGCCGCGCTGGTGCCGCTCGGACTCGCCGCGGGATCGATGCGCTCGGCCACCCACGCCGACCGCGTCCTCGTGCAACTGATCACCACGCTCGCTACCGTCCTGATCGTCGCCGCCGCTTACATTGTGGCCCTGCGCGGCTTCGCCAAGACGCCGACGTCGCACTCGACGCGCGACGTGCTCGGATGGGCCATGGCCGCCGCGGGCGTCGCGGCGATCGCTCAACTCGGGCTCCGCGCGCGCGTCACCCGCTACGCCACCAGCCTGACCTACGGCGCGCGAGAGGCCCCCGACGAGGTGGTGCGTTCCTTCGGCAGCCGCCTCACCCGGGCGATCCCCATGGACGAATTGCTCCTGCAGTTGGTCGAGTCGCTGCGCAAGACCCTCAACCTGTCCTCGGCCGAGATCTACACCGGAACCTCCGAGGTCCTCGACCTCGTCGTGTCGGTGCCCGACGTGGGTAAGCGCTCGATCACCGTCTCGGGTGACGAGCGACCCGTCATCGCGCGCGCGGGCGTCTCGGGCAACGCCTGGGCCTCAGTGTGGATCCCCGGCATCATCGCCGAGCGGCCGAGCGGGCCCCTTCGGGTGGCCCCCATCAGCCACGGTGGCGAGTTGCTGGGCATCATCGTGATCTCTCGCGGCGAGGGAGGAATCACCTTCCGCGAGGACGACGACCGCGTGCTGGCCGACCTGGCGCGCCAGGTGGGGCTGGCCCTGCACAACGCCCAGCTCGACACCGCGCTGCAGAGCTCGCTGGACGAGCTGCGGCGCCAGGCCGACGAGCTGCGCGCCTCGCGGGCGCGCGTCGTGGCCAGCGGCGACGCCGAGCGCCGCCGCGTCGAGCGCAACCTCCACGACGGTGCCCAACAACACCTGGTGGCGCTCGCGGTCAACCTGCGCCTGGCCAAGGATGTGGTGGCCGAGGACCCGGCGGCGGCGGTCGAGATGCTCGACGAGTTGGGCACCGCCGTCCAAGAGACCATCCGCGAGCTGCGCGAGCTGGCCCACGGCATCTATCCGCCGCTGCTGGTCGACAGCGGCCTCACCGAGGCGCTGAAGGCGGTCGCCACGCGCAGCCCGCTCGACGTCGAGCTCGTCACCGACGGCATCGGGCGCTACGGCGGCGACGTCGAGGCCGCCATCTACTTCTGCTGCCTCGAGGCCCTGCAGAACGCCGGCAAGCACGCGCCGGACTCGCACGTGCGTATGCGCGTGTGGGAGGAGAGCGGCGGACTGCTCTTCGAGGTGCGCGACGACGGACCGGGCTTTGACGTGCGACGCGCCCAGCGCGGCCACGGCTACACCAACATGGCCGACCGGCTCGGGGCGATCGGTGGCGCGGTGCGCTGGGAGTCCGAACTCGGTAAGGGCACGACCATTCGCGGCTCGGTGCCGCTCAGCTAACTAGCTCGCGAAGGCCACCGTCTCGCGCTGGTCCCACAGGCGGCGCAACGTCTTGGCCCCCAGTTGCTCCTTGTGGACGTAGGCGCGCGCGCCACTGGTCGCGGCGTCGGGCGGCAGGTCGCTCACGTCGTAGGTCGAGCACAGGATGACGAAGGTGTCGGGGAACTCGGCGACGATCTGGCGCGTCGCCTCGATGCCGCCCATCTCGGGCATGTTGATGTCCATGAGCACGACGTCGGGGTGCAGCGTCGCCGCCAGATCCAGCGCCTCGATCCCGTTGCCCGCCTCGCCGACCAGCTCGAAGCCTTCCGAACGGCGCACCACGGCGCGCGCGGCGAGGCGAAAGGGCACCTGGTCGTCGACGACCATGACCGTCAGGGGGGTCTGCATACCAGCCAAGTATCCTACGAGTCCGCGTTCGGCGGCAGTGAGGTGCCTTCCGTGACGGTGGTGGGGTTATCCCCCCGTCGTGCCGCCCAGGTAGACGAGCACGGCCTTGACGCGACGATTCAGGTCGTGCTCCTCGGACAGACCGAGCTTGGAGAATATGGCGTTGGAATGTTTTTCCACGGCGCGCTCGGAGACACTCAGGCTCTTGGCGATGGCGCCGTTGGACTTTCCCTGGGCCATCTCGGACAAAATCTCCGTCTCGCGCGGGGTCAACCACTCCAGGTCCGACTTGGGTCGGCTGCTGCGCGCCTTGACCAACTCGTCGACCACCAGCGGATCGATCACCGAGCCTCCGGCGTGCACGGTGCGGATGGCGCGCGCCAGTTCGTTGGCGCCGGCGACGTGCTCCTTTAACAGGTAGGCGCGCCCCGCCGAGCCCTCTTCGAGCAGCGCCAGCGCGTAGGCCGGCGCGGTGTACTGGCTCAAGACCACGACGCCCACCGTCGGTTGGTTCTCTCGCAGCCACGCGGCCGCGCGGATGCCCTCGTCGGTGCCCGTCGGGGGCATCCGGATGTCGGTGACCACGACGTCGGGCTCGTGGTCGTTGATGCGCTGGAGCAGTTCGGGGTAGTCGGCCGCGACGCCGACCAACTCCAACTCCTCGTCGTCGCGAATCATGCGCGACAGTCCCTCGCGCAGCAGCGCGTTGTCTTCCGCCAAGACCACCCGGATCGCGCTCACTGAGACGCGAGCGTACCACCCGTGTCCACCGTCTCTGGAGCCCGGATCAGCGGACTGCGCTCGCCTCGCCAACGCGCGGTATGTCCCCTACGACACGAGGACATCTCGCGAAGTCAACGTGGTGTGTCCGCCTCACCGAGATAGTCTGACACCGACTCCGCCCGCCGAGGAGGCCACGTGGCTCGCGAAGAGGGCGAAGGGTTCATCGGGACCGTCGAGTGACCGGACGGTTCCTCTTCACCAGTTGGGATGGAGGCGGCAACACCACGCCCGCGTTCCACCTGGCCAGTCGCCTGATGCTCCGGGGCCACGAGGTGCTGATGATGGGGTGGCCGTCGATGGCTTCGCGCGCCGACGTCGCGAAGGTCCCGTTCGTCAGCTACGCCGGAGTCACCGCCTGGCCCGAGGGCAACCTGGACGACGATTGGGAGCGAGTTGCCGCGCTGCTCAGTGGTGATGACATCGAAGCCGACATCGTGCGACGCGCGCACGACTTCGACGCAGACGTCGTGGTCGTCGACTGCATGATGGCCGCGGCGTCTCGGGCGACGCTCCAGCTCGGACTCGCGTCCAGCGTCCTGTGCCACACGCTGTACCGGCCCTTCCGCGAGGAGTGGGGCGACTTCGTCCTGGGTGACGTCAAGGCAATGCTGGACCGCGCCACCCAGGTGCTGATCCTGGTCCCACCCGGCCTGGATTCCCCAGGGCACCTCCCGCCGGGTACCGAGTACGTCGGGCCGATCTGCGCGCCGGGCGAACCGGTGGCCGCGCGACTCGCTTCGTGGGACCTCGACGAACTTTCCTCGTCGGACGAGACCTGGGTGCTGCTCAGTCTCAGCACGACACAGATGAACCAGACCCGCGCGCTGGGGCCGATGCTGGAGGCCCTGGGTTCACTCCCGGTGCGAGTGCTGCTCACGCTCGGTGGGGCCGTGACGCGTGACGAGGTCTCGGTCCCGGACAACGTGGTCGTGCGCGACGTCGTTCCGCACGACTTCGTGCTGCCCTACGTCGACCTCGTTCTCTCTCACGGCGGGCTCAGTACGGTCACCGCCGCCCTCAGCGCGGGCAAGCCGCTCGTGTTGGTTCCCCAGGGGCGCGACCAGACGCTCAACGCGCAGCGAGTCGAGGCGTGCGGCTTCGGCCTCGGCCTGGACCGCGAGGCGACGCCGTCGGTGATTGCCCGTGCCGTGACCACCGTGCTCGAGGATCCCCGGTACGCGGTCGCCGCTCAACAGTTCGCCGAGAGCAACGTGGGGCTGGGACGAGGTGAGCTCGCCACCGAGCGACTGGAGGGTCTGCTCGCACGCCCGTGAGCCCGACGTATCCTCGCGTGGCGATTTACGGGACGATTGCGAACGCGCCGACGTGACGAGGTCTGACCACGGCGAAGTGCCGACGATCCAACGTCGCTACCTGCTCGATTCCGAGCCGCTCGGCCGTCGCGACCACCGACGCGTCAATGCCACCAAGCGAGAGGTCTCGATAGGTGGAGACGAGTTCGGCGACGCGCAGCCAATCGGATGCGGCGACCGGTTCGGCGATGAGGTTGCCCGCCGCCAAATCGCCGAGGAACCTAATCGCGGCGTTCGGTCCTAGTCGTGTCTCGAGCAGGTAGACGACCTCGGTGATGACAAGTTCCGGGACGATGAGTGGCCCCGGGTGCGCTTCGAGGAGATCGACGCACGCACTGTGATGAGCGTCGTCGGCGTCGACGTACGCGTAGAGGGGACCGGCGTCAACGATCAGGGCGACGGCGCGGCCTCGGAGCGAAGGATCTCCTCCACCCTCTCGGAGACGTCAGAGATCCCGCTGCGGCCCGCGCCCGCGGCGAGCAGGCGTCGTCGACCACTCGGCGCGCCCAGCAGCGTCTCGATCGCCTGGCGCGTGAGCTGCGACACCGTCGTGGAGCGACGCTCGGCCTCGTGGCGTAACCGAGCGTCCAACTCATCGGGCAGCTTCACCGTGGTCCGCTTCATAGTATGCCAGCATACCCTCCCACTCCTCGCCGTCGAGGGTCCCGTCGCGACCAAATCCCGCGCTCAGCACGTTCTCCCGGTCGGACCACAACGGTCGCGCGAGCCACACGTGGCCTGGAGGAGCCACCTTGCTCGTCCCCACCCACCATCCGAGACGACCGCTCAAGATCAGCCCTAGAGGCGATCCGCTAGGCGAGCACCCGGCGTCGAAAGTTGGTCAGGCCGAGGTACAAGAACAGGGCGCCGAACCCGATCATCACCGGGTAGACGACGTAGAGGTGCATATGGGGCGCGTTGGTGAAGGCGGCGCGCATCCCTTCATTCACGTAGATCAGCGGGTTCACCAGCACGATCGTCTGGAGCCAATGGAAGGCCCCGATCTTGACCGGGGCCAGATGCGTCCAGGGATAATAGGTCCCCCCGAGGAACGTGATGGGCAGTATTACGAAGCCGAACATCAGTCCGATGTTGCGCGGCTCGAAGTAGGTGCCGAGCGTGAGACCCATGCCGGCCATCGCCACGCAGGCGATCGGCACGAAGGTCAAGATGACCAGCCAGTGCAGATTCAGCTGGGCCGTCACGCCGGCGGCGTGCACCACCGACGCGATGGGAAAGACGATCGCCGCCGCCAGTAGTCCCTGCGCCGCACCCGACAAGACCTTGGCCATCGCCACGAGCCAGATGGGACACGGAGCCTGAACCCGGTCCTCGATCTCGCGGGTGAAACCGAACTCGGTGGCCATTGTCAGCGCGATCGACTGGACGCCCTGGAACATGACCGTGATGCCCACGACACCCGGCACGAGCACCGTCGCGAAGCTCACCGCCCCGGCCGTGTGGGTGCCGCCGACGGCCTGGCCGATCTTGGGAAAGACGTAGAGGAACACGAAGCACAGCAGGAACGGCTGGATCAGGGTGCGCAGCACGAACTCCCGAAAGGTCTTTCGCAACACGGTGAGGTCGCGCAGCAGCAGCGCCTTCAGCGCGGTCGAGCTGGCCGCGAACACGCTGCGGGTCGAGATGGTCTGGATGTCGGTCATACCTCGCGAAGCTCCTTGCCGGTGAGGTTGATGAAGACCGTCTCCAGGCTCGGCTCGGCCACGCCCAGGTCCAAGATCTCGACGTGAGCCTCGTCGGCCACGTTGACAATGCGCGGGACCACGTGGTCCATATCGCGCGTGTGGACCGCGATCGACGTACCCACGACTCGCACCTCAACGACGCCGATGAGACCCTCGAGCAACCGGACCAGCTCTTCGCGCGCATCGCTCACCTTGAGCGTCACGATGGTGTCGGCGCCGGTGGATCGCTTGAGGTTGGCCGGTGAGTCCAACGCCAGGATCCGGCCGTGGTCCATGATCGCGACCCGGTCGCACAGCTGGTCGGCCTCTTCCATGTAGTGCGTCGTCAACATGACGGTCTGGCCAGTCGCGTTGAGTTCTTGGAGCATCTCCCACAGCGCCAGACGGCTCTGGGGGTCCAGTCCCGCGGTCGGCTCGTCCAGGAAGAGGACCGCCGGGTGGTGAAAGACCGCTCGGGCCACCATCAGGCGCTGGGCCATGCCGCCCGAGAGCGCGTACACCGACGCGGCCGACCACCGCGACAGGGAGAAGGCGCCCAGCAACTCGTCGGCGCGCTTCTTCGACGTCGTCTTGTCCATCCCGAAGAGCCGCCCGTGGAAGTAGAGGTTCTCAAAGACGGTCAACTGACGATCCAGCGTGTTCTGCTGGCTCACGATTCCCGAGAGTTGTTTGGCCAGCGCCGGGTGGCGCACCACGTCGATTCCCGCGACGAAGGCCGAACCCCCGGTTGGGATCACTCGCGTCGTGAGTATCCCTGCGGTCGTGGTCTTGCCCGCCCCGTTGGGTCCGAGCAGGCCGAAGATCTCTCCCCGGCTGATCGCCAGGTCGAGTCCGTCGACCGCGGCGACGTCCATCCCGGGGTAGACCTTGGTCAGTCCCTCGGTGCGGATGATGACGTCGGTCACGACCTCGTGGAGCTCCGGCGCAGCGGTGGGAGGGTGGCCGGAGGCTGGCGTCGCGCCGGCAACTCGTCGAGGAGTTGGCGCGTGGCCGTCGCGACGGCGGCGACGGCCGCGACCACTGCAGGTGACGACAGTTGGCTCGGCGTCGACACGCCGCCGACCTTTCGCACGTACTGCAGGGCGGCGGCCTCGACTTCGTCTGGGGTGGCCGGAGGCGCGAGACCTCTCAGAACGGTGATGTTGCGGCACATGCGCCCACGGTAGGCGCCGCGGGGCCTGTCTTAGGCGTTCATGATCGAGAAGGACGCGCCGCCGGGGTCGGCCACCGAGGCCAGACGGCCGTAGGGCGTGTCGGAGGCGGCCATCTGCACCACCCCGCCGAGAGCCACCACCTGCTCGATCGTCGCGTCCACGTCGGCCACGCCCCAGTAGACGCGCCAGTGCGAGGGAACGCCCTCGGGCAGGAAACTCGACGAGTCCATCATGCCGGCGAACTGGGCGTCACCATGATTGGCGGTGGTGTAGCGAAAGTCGTCCGTGTCGCCCACGACGTTGGTGTCCCATCCGAAGACCTGTTCGTAGAAGGGCACCGCCGCGGCGTAGTCACGCGAGTGCAACTCGAACCACTTGGGCGCGCGAACCTCGTCGAGCACGCCGAAGCCCTGAAAGGTGTCGGGTGCCCAGATCCCGATCCCGGCGCCGCTCGGGTCGGTCATCACGGCCATGGTCCCGAGGTCGCCGACCTTCATGGCCGGGGCCACGATCGTCGCGCCCGCCGCCTCGGCCGCCGCGAGCGTGGCCGTAGCGTCGTCCACCGCCAGGTAGACGCTCCAGAAGTCGGGCATCTCCTGACCGGTCATGTTGGGCAGCGCGCCGGCGACGGGAACCCCGTCACGGAAGAACTGGAAGTACCCGCCAAACTCCTCGGACGCCTCGCCGGCCTCCCAGCCGAAGATCTGCGCGTAGAAACTTCGCGTCGCGTCGACGTCGTTGGACATGTGATCGGCCCAGCACGGGTCGCCGATCGGCGCCTTTTTCCTCGTGACCATGGCTACCTCCCTGGTTTGGTACGCGAATCCTACGGCGCCCTCATCACCCTGGCTAAGGGCAGTCGACCCCTGGTACGGTCGGGCCAAACGGTGGGAGGGACCATGACTCTGGGGACACGAACGAGGATGGACGGAGTCTGGGAGGCGGCGGCGCCTCACGTCGGCGACGCCCAGGTGCCCGGATTGGTGGTCCTGATCGAGCATGACGGCGAGGTCTACGTCAAGTCCTTCGGCGTACTGGGCCACGGGCGCGATCCGGTCACGCGCGACTCGCTCTTTCGCATCGCTTCGATCACCAAGCCGCTCACCGCGGCTTGCACGCTGGCCCTCATCGGAGAGGGGCTTATCGGTCTAGACGAACCGGTCGGCCGACTCCTGCCCGAGCTGGCCTCCCCGCGCGTGCTCGCACGACCTGACGGACCGCTCGACGACACGGTGCCCGTCGACCGCGAGATCACCACGCGCGACCTGCTCACGTTCACCTACGGCTTCGGCTTCTGCGCCGACATGTTCATGTCATCTACACCGTGGCCCATCTTCGAAGCCTCCGAGGAGCAGTTGCAGCTGGCGACGCTCGGCCCACCCAATCCGTCGATCCAGCCGGACCCCGACACGTGGATCGCACGGCTCGGGTCGCTGCCGCTGATCTTCCAGCCCGGCGAGCGATTCCTCTACAACACGAGCGCCGCGGTGCTGGGTGTGCTGTGCGCGCGCGCGGCCGGCGTGCCATTCTCCCAGGCCCTGCGCTCGCGCGTCCTCAGCCCCCTCGACATGGACGACACCGCGTTCTTCACGGACGACACCTCTCGCCTGGCCACCGGCTACCGGTCGACCCCGGAGGGGCTGGTGGTCTTTGACGAGGCCGACGGCGACTTCAGCCACTCGCGGGCCTTCGACGACGGTGGCAGCGGGCTCGTCTCGACGGTCGACGACCTCAACAAGTTCGCCACCATGCTGCTCTGCGGCGGGGTGTCGGTACTGAGCGACCAGCAGGTCGCCGACATGACGCGCGACCAGTTGACACCCGCTCAGAAGGTGCACAGCCCCTTCGGCCCGGGATGGTTCGACCACCAGTCCTGGGGCTACGGGATCCGGGTGCACGACAATGGCGCCTTCGGCTGGGACGGCGGCTTCGGCGGCACGTTCCTCGTGGACCCGACAAACGACCTGGTGGTCATCGTGCTCACCCAGCGGATGTTCGAGTCCTCCGACGCGCCCCAGGTGCACAAGGATGTCCAGTCCGCGGCCTACGCCGCCATCGAGATAGAAGATTGAAGATCATGGTCGCAAGAACTGTTCGTGGCTCGCCGAACGAGACGCCCCACCCGCGACAGGACCGTCCCTAACTCGCCGCTAGCGGTCCATCTCGGTCGCCAGTGCGGCGGCCGCCGCGTCGACCACTGAGACCGCCGCGATCAGTCGCTCGTGCGAGATCGCTCCACCGGTCGACGGAGTCAGCACGAAACGGCCCACGGTCCTTCCGCCGCCGCGCGCGACGATCTCGCACTCCGGTCCGGGCAGTCCGATGTTGGAGGAGGGCCATATCAGGCCGACGTGCACGACATCGCCCGACGGCTCGATTCGCGCCAGAGGCGGGACTTCGAGTTCTGAATCAAAGCGACACGCGCGCAGGCCGAGTAGTTGTACCAGCGCGACACGCGCGCGCTCCACGACCTCAGTGGCGCCGTCGCCACGAGCCCCGGACTCGGCGACGTCGCGAATCGTGGCCACGAAATGGTAGGCCTGGTTGGCCGCCCCCCAATGGTGGCGGCTGCGCGCTGCTAGCTCCGTGATCAGGATCCCCACGACGAAGATCGCGATCGTGGTCTCGAGCTCGGGGCCGTGGCTGATGGTGAGCCGCTCGTAAGGGTGGGTGAGGAAGAGATCGAACCACAGCGCCGACGAGAGGCTGGCCACCACCCCCGCGCCTCGCGGACCGACGACCGCCACCGCGGCCACAACCACGACGAGGGTCAGAGCCGCCGCTGGAGCCGCGTAGTCTCCGCGCACTGGAATCAACACCGCCGCGACGGCCAGCGGCGCCACCACGCCCGCGACCGTGCTCATCCCGCGTCGGACCTGGCGCCACCGGGTCGGGCGCGGCACCAACGCGAGTTTCAGACTCCTCTCAGTGGCCACGCCCCCAGTCTCGCGAGTGCCACCTTGGGTTGCAACACTCTCACCATCACGACGATTGAAGGTCGCGACAGGCCAGGGAAGCTTCCTGCCTCGACCGGGTCCGCGCGACTCGAAGAGCCGTCACCAGGGGGCGACGGGTGCGGGTCAGCAACGCCGCGAAAAGGCCCTGTTTACACTGGCCCGGTGAGTCCCGGGCGGATGCAGGCCTTCAGCGACGGCGTGATCGCCATCATCATCACGATCATGGTGCTCTCGCTGCTCCAGCCCCACGGCCCGCACTTCTCGGACCTGCGGCCCGTGGCGTCCTCGTTGTTCGCGTACGCCTTGAGCTTCCTGTACCTGGGCATCTACTGGAACAACCACCACCACCTGCTCCAGACGGTGCGCCGGGTGACCGGCGCCATGCTCTGGTCCAACCTCAACCTGCTCTTCTGGCTCTCGCTCTTTCCCTTCTGCACCTTGTGGATGGCGCACCAGCATTTCGCCGCTCAGACTGTCTCGGCCTATGGCGTCGTGCTCGTGCTGGCGGCCGTTGCCTACTACGTCCTGCAGAACGTGATCGTCGCCTCCCAGCGGCCTGACACCGGCCTAGCCGACATCCTCGGGCGCGACCTCAAGGGCAAGCTCTCAGCCCTCGCCTACCTGGCGTCCATCCCGATAGCCCTGGCGTGGAACTGGGGCGGCGTCGCGATCTTCGTGGGTGTGGCGATTGTCTGGCTCATCCCCGACCGACGCCTCGAGCACTACCTCGACCATCACGCGTCAACCGGATGACCCTCCGCATCCACTAGGGGACGCGGCACATGGCCGCGACCCCTAGTTCGACACGGTAAGGGTGAAGGTCTGCGTCGTCGTGCCCGCCACGTTGGTGGCGCTGATCGTGACGACGTACGTTCCCGCGGTTCCCGCGGCCGGAGTACCCGAAAGAACACCGGTCGACGCGTTAAACGTGACGCCCGACGG
>Ga0307372_10000151_pt1 | contig 114992 bp, 94 predicted proteins | sample OX1MG_FD_202533 | JGI IMG/M metagenome (GOLD analysis project Ga0307372, IMG submission 202533) | Soil microbial communities from Risofladan, Vaasa, Finland - OX-1 | ecosystem: Environmental > Terrestrial > Soil > Coastal area > Acid sulfate soil | place: Finland: Risofladan, Vaasa | collected... | reverse complement strand
GTTACAGCGGGGCGGCTCACAAGCGGGACGCGCGCCGCACCGGCCTGGCGCTGCTACAGCCGGGCCGGGCAGGCGCGCTGGGGCCCGCGCCCACCAATCGCGGGGGTCGCGCCGCTTTGCCTGCTGGCAAAATCGGCGCGAAAGGCTGCGAAATTCCGCAGGGCGGCCCGCCCCCGGGGAACGAATTCGGCGCGGCCCCAGCGAAGCGCAGCGCCGACTTGGGGCCACGGGGCCCCCAAGTCCGCGCGAGCACAAGCGGGACGCGCGCCGCAGGCGCGCTGGAGTCCGCGCCCACCAATGAGCGCGGCGCGTCGGCGCCTACTGCCCGCTCTCGGCGGCGCGAATGTGTTGTCGTGCCCGGCGCAGCCCGCCCACCGGCTCGCTGCCATGCTCTTCCAACTCGTCGTCGGTCACCAAGACGGCGATCTCCTGCAGCGCCACCCGCCCCGCCTCGCCCAGCTCGTGATGCCGGGGGTGTTGGGAACAGTGTTCGAGCGTGGTCAGCGCCAGCATGATGGTATTCAATCTTTCGCGGATCGCCTTGGCATCCAGGTGCTCCATTCCCATACTGGATGCGCCACCCCGATTGGGGGATTGACCGCCGCCGCCGGCGCGCCCTAGCCTGTGCTGTGCCCGCCGCCGCCACCTCCTCCGCCCTGCCGCTCTGGCTGGGCTTGGTGCTGACGCCGGGTTTGGGCCAGCGCGGCGCCCAGCGCCTGCTCGAGACCTTCGCCACCGCCGAGGCCATCTACGCCGCCTCGCTCACCGAGTTGGAGGCCTGCCAGCTCCCGCCCGCCGTGGCCCACAGCCTCAAGGACGGCCGCTCGGCCGAGCTGGGCGCGCGCGAAGCGGAGCAGGTCCAACTCCAAGGCCTGCAAGTGGTTACCCTCGGCGACCGGGCCTATCCCGAGCTCCTGCGCGAGATCTACGACCCGCCCATCCTGCTCTACCTCCGCGGCGAGCTGGCGGCGCTCGACCGCTTCGGCGTGGCGGTGGTGGGGACGCGCCACCCCACCCTCTACGGCCGCCTCATGGCCGAACGCCTGGGCGGCGAGCTGGCCCACTGGGGACTGACGGTGTTCAGCGGTTTGGCCCGCGGCATTGATGCCACCGGGCAAAAAGCCTGCGTCGAGGCCGGCGGCGCCACCGTGGCGGTGCTCGGCACCGGCGTGGACGTCATCTACCCCAGCGAGAACCGCAAGCTGGCCGAGGCCATCCTGGCCCACTCCGGCGCCCTGGTCTCGGAGTTTCCCTTGGGCACGCCCCCCACCGCGCAAAACTTTCCCATCCGCAACCGCGTCATCAGCGGCTTGGCCTTGGGCGTGCTGGTGGTCGAGGGGGGCGAGTTCAGCGGCAGCCGCATCACCGCCCGCATGGCGCTGGAGCAGAACCGCGAGGTCTTCGCCGTCCCCGGCATGGTCACCCAGAAGCAGGCCTGGCTGCCCAACGCCCTCATCAAGCAGGGGGCCAAGCTGGTCGCCGAGGCGGCCGACATTGTGGACGAACTCCCCAGCGCCGTGCGCGCCCGCCTCCGACCCCCTCCCCCCCCGCCCGATGCCGCTCCCGCCAGCCCCGAAGCTGCCGCCAACTCCGCCCTGCGCCAGCAAGTCCTACGCGCACTAGCGGTCGACGCCGGCACCCATGTTGACGAAATCGTGAATTCGTTGCAGAATAAGCTCTCTGCGCCGGAGATCCTCGCCGTGCTGTTCGACTTGGAAATGGAAGGGGCGATCCGGCAACTCCCCGGGAAAAAATTTTTGCGGGTAAGCTAGAAGTTGCCCGTGCCCGGCTGCCCCAGGCCAACCCGCCCGCGGCGGCCGCAGGTCTGGGCCTGATTCCATGGCTAAATCCATCGTCATCGTCGAGTCCCCCGGCAAGGTCAAATCCATCACCAAGTACCTGGGGCCGGACTACGAGGTCCTGGCCTCGCTGGGCCACATCATGGATCTGCCCAAGCGCGACCTCGGGGTGGACATCGAGAACCATTTCGAGCCCACCTACGTGGTCATCCCCGGCAAGGAGAAGGTGCTGGCCCATCTCAAAAAGGAGGCCAAGAAGGCCAAGGCCATCTACCTGGCCGCCGACCCCGACCGCGAAGGCGAGGCGATCTGCTTCCACTTGGCCCACGAGCTCAACGGCGAGGGCCCCGACCGCAAGCCGATGCAGCGGGTGGCCTTCAACGAAATCACCAAGAAGGGGGTGCAGGAGGGCTTTGCCCACCCCGGCCAGATTGATCAGAACCTGGTGGACGCCTATCAGGCGCGGCGCGCCCTCGACCGCATCGTCGGCTACCAGATCTCGCCCCTGCTCTGGGACCGGGTGCGGCGCGGCATCTCCGCCGGCCGGGTGCAGACCCCGGCGCTGCGCCTGGTGGTGGAGCGCGAGGCGCTGATCAAGGCCTTCGTCAAGCGCGAGTACTGGACCCTCGATGCCCACCTCTCCGCCGGCAAGGCCCCCTACTTCGACGCCCGCCTGGTCCGCCGCTACGGCCCCGACGGCGCCCTGCCCAAGGAGGAGTTGGAGGTCGAAAACGGCGAGCAGGCCGGCGGCCTGCGCGCCGCCCTGGAGGCGGCCAGCTTCGCCGTCAAGGCGGTCGAGACCAAGGAGCGCCGCCGCAACCCCCTGCCCCCCTTCATCACCAGCAAGCTGCAGCAGGACGCCGGCCGCAAGCTGCGCTTCAGCGTCAAGCGCACCATGATGATCGCCCAGCGCCTCTACGAGGGCGTCGAGCTCGGCCCCGAGGGCCAGGTCGGCCTCATCACCTACATGCGCACCGACTCCACCCGCGTCTCCGAGGACGCCCTGGTGGAGGCGCGGCGCTTCATCGGCGACCAGTTCGGCGCCGGCTACCTGCCCGCCCAGCCCAACCGCTTCGCCAGCAAGAAGGGCGCCCAGGACGCCCACGAGGCCATCCGCCCCACCTCCGCCCTGCGCGACCCCGAGTCGGTGAAGAAGTACCTGAACGAGGACGAACAGAAGGTCTACCGCCTCATCTGGCAGCGCTTCGTCGCCTCCCAGATGCCGCCCGCCGTCTTCGACCAGACCGCCATTGACATCCAGGCCACCGCCCCCGACGCCGCCCGCTACCAGCTCCGCACCACCGGCTCGGTGCTCAAGTTCGACGGCTTCCTCAAGCTCTACGAGGAGAGCAAGGACAAGGAGGACGAGGAGGACGAGGCGCTCAAGCACAAGCTGCCCCCGCTTGCCCCCGGCCAAGCCCTCAAGCTGCTCTCGGTCAAGAGCGAACAGCACTTCACCGAGCCGCCCCCCCGCTACACCGAGGCCTCCCTGGTCAAGGAGCTGGAGGAGAAGGGCATCGGCCGCCCCTCCACCTACGCCACCATCCTCTCCACCATCCAGGACCGCGGCTACGTCACCAAGGTCGGGGGCAAGTTCCATCCCACCGAGCTCGGCACCGTGGTCAACGAGCTGTTGACCAAGAATTTCAAGGACATCTTCGAACTGCAGTACACCGCCCGCATGGAGGAGAAGCTCGACGAGATCGAAGAGGGCCGGGAGAAGTGGACCGACACCCTCGCCGACTTCTACAAGCGCTTCTCCGCCAACCTGGAATATGCCGAAAAGCACATGCAGGATTACAAGCGCATGGAGACGCCCACCGAGCATGTGTGCGAGAAGTGCGGCAAGCCCATGGTGATCCGCTGGGGCAAGCACGGCTCCTTCCTGGCCTGCAGCGGCTATCCCGAGTGCACCAACACCCGCGAGGTGGCCCTCGACCTGCCCGACCTCGATTCGGCCGACACCAGCCAGGAGAAAGAGGAGTTCTGCGAAAACTGCGGCCGCCCCATGGTGCTCAAGCGCGGCCGCTTTGGCCAGTTCTGGGCCTGCACTGGCTATCCCGACTGCAAGACCACCCGCCGCCTCGACGCCCAGCAGAAGCAGCCCGAGCGCAAGCTGGAGGAGGCCTGCCCGCAGTGCGGCAAAAACCTGGTGGTCAAGCACGGCCGCTTCGGCGAGTTCACCGCCTGCAGCGGCTATCCCGAGTGCAAGTACATCAAGCAGAACCTGGTGGAGGGCTTCAAGTGCCCCAAGTGCAAGATCGGCGACGTGGCCGAGAAGCGCTCCAAGCGCGGCAAGACCTTCTATAGCTGCACCCGCTATCCCGACTGCGACTTCAGCTTGTGGCAGCGCCCCGTGCCCGAGGCCTGCCCCAACTGCCGCTTCCCCTACCTGGTGAAGAAGTTCCTCAAGGCTGGCCCCAAGCTGGTCTGCCCCAACGAGGGCTGCGGCTATGAGCGCGAGGCCGAGGCCGAGGAGCAGCCCGCCGGGGCCAAAATTGTGTGACCTTCCCCCCCCTGGCACATCCAATCGGGGGACGCCAGGTGCGCGGCGGGCCGGGCCCGGCCGGGTTGGATTTCCGTATTATCATGGCTTTTAAGCTCGCTGCTCCACTTTGGTGAAACGAATCCGATTCACAAGGAGAAATCTCGTATGAAAAAGACTCTCGGCGTCGCGACCCTGGTCGCGGCCTTTGGCCTGACGATGTTCGCGTTCGCGGCTCCCACCACCGTGCGGGGCTACATTATGGATTCCAACTGCGCCCACGGCGCCAAGGTGCAGAAGATGAAGGGCAATGTCGGCTGCGCCACCAGTTGCATCAAGCGCGGCAGCGCCGCCGTCCTGGTGGAGGATGGCGCGGCCGGCACGGTGCTGAAGATCGCCAACCAAGACGCCGTCAAGGCGGTCATCGGCAAGCACGTCACCCTCCAGGGCAACGTGGCCGACGGCTCGATCACCGTGGCCTCGGCCAAGGTGATGCCCGCGGGCATGAAGATGGGCAAGTAAGCGCCGCCCGGCGGTGCCAGGCGGGGTGGACCTTCCGGTCCACCCCGCTTTTTTGCGTCTCGCGGGGGTCGCGCCGCTTTGCCTGCTGGCAAAATCGGCGCGAAAGCCTGCGAAATTCCGCAGGAGGGGCGGGTGCCAGTGGCACCCGCCCGCCCCCGGGAAGCGAATGCGGCGCGGCCCCAGCGGGGCGGCTCACAAGCGGGACGCGCGCCGCAGGCGCGCGGGGGCCCGCGCCCACCATCGCCCGCCGCAGGCAACTTTCGGCGCGCGGCCCGGCATCGGTCCTAGCAGACCGAGAGGCGGCCGCCATGTCGAAACGTATTGCCTTCCCCGCCGCGCTCGCCGCCCTCCTCCTGGCGGCGGCCGGCATCGTCTCCCTGGGCCAGCCGGGCGCCGGCCGCGCCGCGCCTCCGCTCCAGGCCGCGGCCCAGCCGCCCGGCCCCGGCATGCAAGCCGGCATGGGGCAGGGCATGATGCAGCACATGACTCCGGAGCAGCGCCGCCGCATGCAGCTCCACCGCCAGCGCCTGCAGCAGCTCACCACCCAAATGCGCGCCCACATGGCCGAGCTCGCCCAAGCTCCGCCCGCCGTGCGCCAGCAGTTCGAACTGATCACCCGGGCCTTCGAAGAAATGCAGCAGATGCGGGCGATGATGCCGCCCCCGCCGGCCCCGGGGCGGCAGCACCGCTGAGCCCGCAAGCCCTCACATGATGGGCTCCGGGAAGATGCTCTTGGGGTTGTAGGCCTTCATCGCCTCCACCTCGGCCGGGGTTTGCTGCGGCAGATGTCGGATCAGCGACACCAGCATCCAGATCTCGTCGTTCTCGTCGTCGGGCCAGGCCGGCATGCCGCTCAGCCGGATGCCGTTGCGGATGGTGTAGAACAGCTCCCCGTCGCTCTTGTCCTGGGTGAGCGGCGCCCGCAGGTCGGGCGGCTTGGGATAGAGATCGCGCCCCAGGTCGGTCAGCCCGTCCCCGTTGTTGTTGTGGCACAGGGCGCAGTGGGCGGCGAAGTGCTGGCTGGCCATGGTCAAATTGGCCGGCGTGGTGGGGAGCGGATTCCGCATCGCCGCCGCCTGGCTGGGCATGGCCATGCGGCGCGCCATGTCGGCCATCATCGCCTCCATGGCGGTGGGCGGGGCGGTGGCGCTGAAGCCCTGCGCCGACTTTACCCACAGCAGGCCAGCGCCAACCACCACCACCGCCAGGATGGCCAGAGTCAGCGCCAACAGCCAGCCCAGGCGCCGGCGGATCAACCCGGAGTTCTGCTGGCTCATTGCCCGCCTCCCATCGTGCCCATGGACAGCGCCGCCGGCGCCGCCCCCATGCGGTCCAGGCCCTGCGTCGCCAAATAGCCGCGCAGCGTCACCGCGCTGCGCCACAGTTCCGCCTCCGCCGCCAGATAGCCGGTCTGCTCCTGGAACCAATTGCGCTGCGCCACCAGCACCTGCGGGTAGGCAGCCGCCATGTGGTGGTAGTTGTTCAGATACAACGCATAGGCCTGCCGCGCCTGCGGCAACATGTGGTCGCGGTACTGCGCCACCGCCAGGGACGCCGCCTGGTAGGCGGCGAGCTGGGGAGCGGCTTGGGCGCGCAGGCTCAAGCGCACCCGCTCCAGCTCCTGTTGCGCCCGGTCGAGCTCGGCCACCGCGGCCTCGACATTGCCTTGGTTGCGGTTGAAGAGCGGCAACTGCACCCCCACCGAGGCGAAGCCCTGCCAGCCCACCGGGCGCTGGCCGAGCTGGTCGAGCTCGCGGTTCGCCTCCACCCCGCCCCGCAGTTGCAGGTCGGGGATGGGCTGCTTGCGGGCGCGGCGCAGGGCGGCCTGCGCCTGCGCCACTGCCGCCTCGGCGATGCGTACCGCCGGGCTCTCGGTCAGCAGCCGCTGCACGTAGGGCTGCGGTAGGATCGGGGCGGGCGGCGTCGCCAAGTCGCCCGCCAGCGGCTGCGGTTGCAGGCTGGGCTGGCCCACCGTCGCGGCCAGTTGCGCCCAGTCCTGGGTCCGCATCTGTTGGGCTTGGTTCAGGTCCAGTTGCGCCTGCCCCGCCTCCACCTGCGCCTCGAGCTGGTCGGGCTGGTCGGCCTGGCCCACGTTGGCCAGTTGCGCCGTGGTGCGCACCGCGTCCTGGGCGATGGCGAGCAGGTGCTGGCGCAGCGCCACCTCCTGCTGCGCGCGCAGGGCCTCGTAGAAGGCCAACTGCACCGCGGTGCCAACCGCTTGGCCCTGGCCGGCGGCGCGCGCCTGCTGCTGCCGCTGGGCCGCCGCCGCCTCCTGGCGCGCCGCCCCCAGCTTGCCGCCCAGCACAATATCCTGCTGCACGAACGCGCCCTGCTCGCCGCCGCGGAACGAGCCGCCGCGGATCTGGGCGCCCTCGTAGCCCACCGTCGGGTTGGGCCACAGCCCCGCTTGGCGGGTGCGCCCGGCCGCCGCCGCCACGTTGTCGCGGGCCTGGCGCAGGGTCGGGTTGTGCGCCAGCGCGAGCTGCTCCAGCGCCGCCAAGGTGAGCGGCGCCGCAGCGGTTTGCGCCGCCGCCCGCCCCGCCATCCCTCCGCCGCCGAGCGCGGCGAACAGCACCGCAATCAAAGGAAGATGGAGTCGTTTCATTGCTGGTCTGCCTTTCCCGCTTGGGCGCGGAGTTGCTGGATCTTGTCGTATATCTCCGGGCGCAGCACCCGCACGATGGTCATCATGCCCTGGATGCTGCCACTCCAGCCCGGCTGCAGCCCGTAGGTCTCCGGTTTGGCCACGGCTGCGTCCATGGCCATCGCCGGACCCTCCATGTAGGCGTCCTGGGGAAAGCCCGGCACTTGGTTGGCGTGGGCGGCGATGCTGTCCGGCATCTGCATGCCCGGCATGCTCGGGCTCGTCGCCTGGCCGCCCTGTGGCCCGTTGGTCACCGGGTGTTCGCGCCCCGGCAAGCCCATGCCGCGCCCCAGGCTGGCGCCGAACTGGTCCGAGAGCGCGGCGGCGCCTTCCTGCACCATGCCCATGCCGCTCTCCATGCTGCCCGCCGCCGGCATCCCCGGGGTGCGCGTCATCGGCCCCACCGTCGAGGCCATCTGGTTCATCATGTGGTGCGGCAAGTGGCAGTGCAGCATCCACTCCCCCAGGTGAACCGCGTCGAACTCCACGTCGTAGGCCTGCGCCACCCCCACCAGCACGGTATTGCGCCGGATCCAGTTCGACTCCGGCTGCCGCCCCCCCTCGGTGCCGGTGATCCAGAACTGGAAGCCGTGCAGATGGATGGGATGGTGGTCCATGCCCATGTTGATCAGCCGAATCTTGACCTTCTCGTTGTGGCGGACGATCAGCGGCGTGGTGGCGGGCCCGGATTTGCCGTTGAAGGTCAGCCAGTTGAACTCCATGCTCATGGTGTTGGGCACCGGGTTGTTGGGCAGGGCGGCGAACTCCTGCATGACGATCAGGAAATCCTTGTCCACCTGCGTCGAGTAGGGCTGGCGCGGCTGCAGCACCAGCGGCCCGATCAGGCCGAGCATCTCCTGCATCGCCATGTGCGAGTGGTAGAAGTAGGTGCCCTCCTGATGCAGGGTGAATTCATAGACGAAGCGTCCCCCGGGCAGCACCGGCGGTTGGGTGATGCTGGTCACCCCGTCCATGGCGTTGGGCACCTCCAATCCGTGCCAGTGGATGGAGATGGGCTCGGGCAAATGGTTGTCGAAGACGATCCGAACCCGGTCGCCCTGGTTGGCCTCGATCAGCGGTCCGGGCGAGCTGCCGTTGAATCCCCACAGGTCCAGCGTCTTGCCCGGGATGAGTTCTTGCCGCACCGGCTCGGCGCGCAGGCGAAAGACCTTGACGCCGTGGTCGAGCGTCCAGGGCAGCTTGGCCAGATCGGGGGTTTGCACCGCGACCGGCCCCGGCGCCCCGGGGGCGGGGAAGGGAAGCGGGGGCGGCGCCGCCGCGGCGCGGCGCCCCAGCGCCAGGCCGCCGGCGCCCAGCGCCAGGGCCTGTTGCAGAAAGCTCCTGCGGTTGCTCATGGGAACCTCATTGCCCATCCGCCAGCGCGCGGCGCCGGCGGGAATCGGAGTGGAAAAGGAGCGGGGCGCGGCCTCCCGACGACGGGGGGCGAATGCCCTCGGCGGTGAGATGGCGGGCGGAGGTCTAGAGGCGCAGGGGCGCGGTCGTCGCCGCGCCGGGCGGCGAGGCGGAGCGGGGTGGCTGCCGCTCGAGGAAGTGCGCCGTCAGCGCGGGGCGGGCGGGCGCGGCGGGAGCCCTCCGGGGCGCCGCCGATGGCGGCGTGGCGCGCTCGCTCCGGCTCAGGCTGGGCTGCTGCGTCCGGCACACCGCGCAGCAATCGGGCGCGGCCTTCTGGCTGCAGCCGGCCATGGGACCCGACTGGGTGGCTCCGGCGGCGCAGCAGGGACACCCCGCCAGCATGGCGCCCAGGCTCAACCACACCGCCAAGACCAAGTTCAATGCGCTGCCTGCCACGGTTTTCAGTCTACCATTCGGCTCGCGGCGGCCGCCGCCAACACCAGCGCGGCGATCTCCTCGGCGGCGCGGGGATGGGCGAAGCCCCCGACCGCCTGCCGCATGGCCTCGAGCCGCGCCGGGGCGGCGAGCAACTGCTCGATGCGCGCCCCCAGCCCGGCCGGGCTGAGCCTGGCCTGCTCCATCACCTCCGCCGCGCCCGCCCGGGCGTAGGCCTGGGCGTTGCGCAACTGGTGCTGGTCGGCGGCGCCGGGGAAGGGAACCAGGATGGCCGGCCGCCGCGCCGCCGCCAGCTCGCCCAGCGTGCTGGCCCCGGCGCGGCCCACCACCAGCGCCGCCTCCGCCATGGCCGCCGCCATGTCGTCCACAAACGCCACCGCCCGCGCCCGCCCCCCCAGCCCGGCGTAGGCGGCTTGGCAGGCCCCGAGGTCGGCGGCCCCGGTCTGGTGCAGCAGGCGGAAGGCGACCTGCGGCGCCATCTCCCGCACCACTTGATTGAGGGCGTGGGCGCCCTGGCTGCCGCCAGTGACCAATACCAGCGGCGGCCCGGACGCCGCCGCCGCCGCGGCGGCGGCGCGGAAGAACTCCGGCCGCACCGGAATCCCGGTCACCACCGCCCGCCGGAAGTCGCGCGCGGTCTCGGGAAAATTGACCGCCGCGGTCGCCACCCAGGGCGCCGCCCAGCGGTTGGCCAGCCCGGTCTTGGCGTTGACCTCGAGCACCACCACCGGCACCCGCAGCAGCGCGGCGGCGGCCAGCACCGGCCCGGAGGCGTAGCCGCCGATGCCCAGCACCGCCTGCGCCCGCAGCCGCCGCAGCAGCCCGACACTGTGGGCGACCGCCCGCGGCAACTGCGCCAGCGTCGCCAGCCGCCGCCCCGCCCCCCCCGTCTTCAGCCCCCCGATCCGGATCGTCTCCAGCCGGAAGCCGGCCGCCGGCACCAGCTTCGCCTCCAGCCCCCGCGCCGTGCCCACGAAGGCGGCCGGCTCCGCCCCCGCCGCGCGCAGCGCCCGCGCCACCGCCAGTCCGGGCATCAGGTGCCCGCCGGTGCCGCCGCCGGCGATGACGATGCGGGCGGCCATGCTCAGCCGGTGTGCTGCGACACGTTCAGCAGCACCCCCACCGCCGCCAGCGAGAAGATTAGCGACGAGCCCCCGTAGCTGATGAACGGCAGCGGGATCCCCTTGTTGGGCACCAGGCTGGTGACCACGCTGAAGTTGATCAGCGCCTGGATCACCACCATCGCCGTCACCCCGATGGCCAGCAGCTTGGCGAAGGCGTCGGGGGCCCGGCGCGCGATCCGCATCCCCCGCCACAGGAACACCAGAAACGCCGCCACCACCAGGGTGCAGCCCACCCAGCCCAGCTCCTCGCCCACCACCGCGAAGATGAAGTCGGTGTGCGCCTCCGGCAGGAAAAACAGCTTCTGCCGCCCGTTCATCAGCCCCACCCCGGTCCAGCCCCCCGAGCCCACCGCGATCAGCGACTGCACGATCTGGAAGGCCGCCCCGCGCGCCTCCGCCCAGGGATGCAGGAACGCCAGGATGCGCTCGCGCCGGTAGGCGACGTGGAAGATGAGCAGGTACAGCGCCGGCAGGCTCGCCACCACGCCCAGGCCCAGCAGCCGCCAGCGCAGCCCGGCGGCGTAGAGCATGGTGGCGGCGATCAGCACCAGCGCCACCGTGGTCCCCAGGTCGGGCTCGGCCACCACCAGCCCGCACACCATCGCCAGGTAGAACAGGATGGGTCCCAGCGTGCTCCACTCGTTCACCTGCCGCAGCCGCGTCTCCAGGTAGAAGGCGAGGAACAGGATCAGCGTCGGCTTGGCCAGCTCCGACGGCTGCAGCGACAGCGGCCCCAGCCGGATCCAGCGGTGGGTGTTGTGCGAGCGGTCGAGCAGGAACACCAGCCCCAGCAGGAAGAGGGTGACGCACAGCAGCAGGTAGACCACCCCGGGGTCCTTCAGCCGGCGGTAGTCGAAGCGCATGATCAGCACCAGCGCCGCCAGCCCCAGCCCCGCCCCCACCGCCTGGCGCAGCACAAAGCTGTAGGGCGACTGGGTGCGCTCGGCCGCCATCAGCGCCGAGGCGGAGAACACCATCACCAGCCCGAACGTCACCAGGCCCAGGGTGGTGAGGAAGAGCACGCGGTCGTAGGCGAGGCGCTTGGGCATGGCGCTAGCGCGCGGCGGCCAGTCCCGCCACCAACTGCTTGAACACCTGGCCGCGGTGGCCGTAGTTCTGGAACTGGTCGAAGCTGGCGCAGGCCGGCGCCAGCAGCACCGTGTCGCCCGGCTGCGCCCGCTCCGCCGCCGTCGCCACCGCCTGGTCGAGCGTGCCGCAGCGGGTGAGCGCCAGCCCCGCCGGGCCCAGTTGCGCCGCGATCTTCTCGGTGGCGGCGCCGATCAGCAGCACCCCGCGCGCCCGCGCTTCCAACAGCGGCGCCAGCGCGCTGTAGTCGCTGCCCTTGTCCTTGCCCCCCAAGATGATCCACACCCCCTGCCCAAACGCCTCCAGCGCCTTGATCGCCGCGTCCACGTTGGTGGCCTTGGAGTCGTTGTAGTAGTCCACCCCCCCCACCTGGGCCACGAACTCCAGCCGGTGCTCCACCGCCCGGAAGCTCCGCACCGTCTGCGCCAGCGCCGGCGCCGCCTCTTCCCCCGCCACCAGGCAGGCCATCGCCACCGCCGCCAGCACGTTCTCCAGGTTGTGCGCCCCGCGCAGCGGGATCTCCGCCACCGGCAGGATGGGCGTCGCCTGGCCGCCGCGCATCCACACCACCTCGCCCCCGCGCACGCACGCCCCCGTCTGCCGCTCCAGCGCGAAGGGCGCGAACCACACCGGCTGGCTGGCCAGGTTGGCGGCGAACTGCCGGCACCAGGCGTCGTTGGGGTTGAGCACGGCGTAGTCGGCCGCGGTCTGGTTGCGGAAGATGCGCTGCTTGGCCGCCGCGTAGGCCTCCATGCTGCCGTGCCGGTCGAGGTGGTCGGGCGAGAGGTTCAGCACCGCCGCGATGTGGGCGTGGAAGCTCTCCACCGTCTCCAACTGGAAGCTCGACACCTCGATCACGTTGACGCAGTCGTCGCTGGAGCTGTCCACCAGCGAGATCAGCGGGGTGCCGATATTGCCCCCCACCTGCACCCGCCGCCCGCTCGCCGCCAGCAGCTCGCCCGTCAGGCTGGTGGTGGTGGTCTTGCCGTTGGCCCCGGTGATCGCCACCACCATGCCGCGCAGGTGGCGCGAGGCCAGCTCGATCTCCCCCCATACCGGGATCGCCTGCGCCCGCGCCCGCTTCAGCAGCGGCAGGTCGGCCGGCACCCCCGGGCTCACCACGATCAGGTCGGCGTCCAGGAAGCTGCGCTCGCGGTGCCCGCCCGTCTCCACCGCCACCCCGGTCTGCAGCAGTTGGAAGATCTCCGCCCGCAGCTCCGCCGCCGGCCGCATCTCCGAGATCACCACCCGCGCCCCCCGCCGCCGCAAAAACTCCGCCGCCGCCATGCCGCTGGCGGCCATGCCCACAACCAACACGCGCTTGCCGTTGAGTTCCATGCGGTTTTCAGGTTAGCGCAACTTCAGCGTGGTCAGCGCGAACAATGCGCAGACCGCGGCGATGATCCAAAAACGGATGATCACCTTCGACTCGCTCCAGCCCAAATGCTCGAAGTGGTGGTGCAGCGGCGCCATCTTGAAGATGCGCTTGCCCCGCAGCTTGTAGCTGCCCACCTGCAGGATCACCGACAGCGCCTCGATCACAAAAATGCCGCCCAGGAACGGCAGCAGCAGCTCCTGCTTGATCAGCACCGCCACCGTCCCGATCGCCCCCCCCAGCGCCAGCGAGCCCACGTCCCCCATGAAGATCTCCGCCGGATGGGCGTTGTACCAGAGGAAGCCGATGCTCGCCCCCACCATCGCCCCCCCGAAGATGGTGAGCTCGCCCACCTGCGGCATGCGCTCGATCTCCAGGTAGGTGGCAAACACCGCGTGCCCGGAGACGTAGGTCAGCACCGTCAGCGCCCCGGCGGAGATGATGGTGCAGCCGATCGCCAGCCCGTCCAGCCCGTCGGTGAGGTTGACCGCGTTGCTCGAGCCCACCACCACCAGCACCACGAACAGGATGAAGGGCAGGAACGCCACCAGGTACCAGCCCGGGTGCCCCAGCAGCCCGTTGAAGGCCAGGTTGGGGCGGTAGGCCTTGAAAAACGGCACCACCAGCCGGGTGGAGTAGCGCCCGGCGTGGTTCAGCCACACCAGGATGAGCGCGATCGCCACCGCCGCCAGCACCTGCGCCAGCAGCTTCTGGCGCGAGGTCAGGCCCAGGTTGCGCTGCCGCCGCACCTTGGCCAAATCGTCCGCCAGCCCGATCGCGCCAAACGCCACCACCGCCAAAATCGCGATCCAGATGAAGGGGTTGGCCAGGTCGGCCCACAACAGCGTTGGCACCAGGATGGCGATGTTGATGAGCAGCCCGCCCATGGTGGGCGTGCCCGCCTTGGCGTGGTGCGAGCGCGGCCCGTCCTCGCGGATGTACTGGCCGATCTGGAAGGCCTGCAGCCGCCGGATCAGCCACGGCCCCAGCACCAGCGCGATCGCCAGCGCCGTCAGCCCGGCGAAGGCGGTGCGGAAGGTGAGGAAGCGGAACAGCCGCAGCGGCCGGTAGTAGGGAAACAGCTTGCGGTAGAAGAGCCAGTAGAGCATGGGGTCCTAGGGCAGATGCAGCAACGGCGCCAGTGCCTCCTCCAGGTGAAGGCCGCGCGAGGCCTTGAACAGCACCGTATCGCCCGGGCGCAGCCAGCCGGGCAGGGCCGCGGCCGCCGCCGCCGCCGATTCGCAGAACAGCGCCGGACCGGCGAAGCCCGCCGCCCGCGCCCCCTCCAAAATCCATTGGGCGTCGCCCCCCACCGCCAGCAGCGCGTTCACCCCGCTGCGCGCCGCCGCCTCGCCCACTTGCCGGTGCAGCGCCGCCGAGGCCGCGCCCAGCTCGCGCATCTCCCCCAGCACCGCCACCCGGCGCGTTCCCGGGGTCTCGGCCAGCACCCCCAGCATCGCCGCCATCGCCGCCGGGTTGGCGTTGTAGCAGTCGTGGATCAGGGTCATGCCCCCGCGCCGCAACTGCTGCCCCCGCCCCGGCGGGGGCTCCAACTCCGCCAGCGCCGCCTCCGCCGCCGCCCGCTCCACCCCGAACAACCCTCCCGTGGCCACCGCCGCGGCGGCATTGGCGCGGTTGTGCCGCCCCGGATAGCGCAGCGGCGCGGCATGGTCGCTGCCGGAGTAGAACACCACCGTGCCCGCGAAGCCCTCGCCGAAGCGCGCCACCCGCGCGTCGTCGCGGTTGAGCACCAGCCGCCCCCCCGGGGCGATGCCGCGCGCCAGCTCGCGCTTGGCCTCGGCAATCGCCTCGAGGGAGGCGAAGTTGCCCAGATGCGCCTCGGCCACGTTGGTGAACACCCCGGTCTCGGGACTCGCGATGGCGGCCAGGCGCGCGATCTCGCCGGCGTGGTTCATGCCCATCTCCACCACCGCCACCTGGTGCTCGGCCTGCAGCCGCAGCAGCGTCAGCGGCAGGCCGATGTGGTTGTTGCGGTTGCCCTCGCTCTTCAGCACCCGCAGCCGCGTCCCCAGCACCGCCGCGATCATCTCCTTGGTGGTGGTCTTGCCGGCCGAGCCGGTCACCGCCACCAGCGGCCCGCCCCAGGCCAGCCGCCGCGCCCGCGCCTGCTGCTGCAGCGCCGCCAGCGGATCGGGCACCGGGCGCAGCCGCTCCGCCCATTGCGGCCAGCGCCCCGCCTGCTCCGCCGCCACCACCGCCGCCCCCGCCCCCGCCGCCAGCGCCGCCTCCACGAAGTCGTGCCCGTCCAGCCGCTCGCCCCGCAGGGCGTAGTAGACCTCGCCCGGCCGCAGGGTGCGGCTGTCAATGCTGATGCCCTCCGCCGGCGCCAGTCCGCTCATAGGCTCCAGCCCAGTTCCGCCAGCGCCGCCCGCGCCTGCTGCGCATCGTCGAAGGGCAGGCGCTGCTCGCCCACGATCTGGTAGGCCTCGTGCCCCTTGCCGGCCAGCACCACCACGTCGCCCGCCCGCGCCGTGCGCAGCGCCAGGCGGATGGCGCTGGCGCGGTCGGCGTCCACCAGCACCGCCCCCGGCTCGACCCCGGCCAGCGCCTCGCGGATGATCGCCAGCGGGTCCTCCGAGCGCGGGTTGTCGCTGGTCAGCACCACCCAATCCGCCCCCCGCCGCGCCGCCTGCGCCATCAGCGGCCGTTTCCCCCGGTCGCGGTCGCCGCCGCAGCCAAACAGCACCAGCACCCGCCCCGGCGTGGCGCCCTCGCCGCTGGCCAGCTCGCGCGCCAGCCCCAGCACGTTGGCCAGCGCGTCCGGGGTGTGGGCGTAGTCCACCAGCACCACAAACGGCTGGCCGGCGTAGACGCGCTCAAACCGCCCCGGCACCCGCCGCAGCCGGCTCGCCCCCTCCACCACCGCCTCCCGCTCCAGCCCCATCGCCCAGCCCGTCCCGATCGCCGCCAGCAGGTTGAGCACGTTGGCCCGCCCCACCAGCGGCGTCGCCACCTCGGCGCGGTACCCTCCCGGGCCGCTCAGCGTGAACGTCGCCCCCGCCGGCCGGTTGCGCAGCCCGCTGGCGCGCAGCTCCGCTCCTTCTCCCAGCCCGTAGCGCACCACCTCGCCGCCATAGCCCGCCAGCATCGCCACGCTCGCCGGGTCGTCGGCGTTCACCACCGCCGCCCGCGGCGCCGCCGCCCCCAGCCCCCGGAACAGCCGCCGCTTCGCCTCCTGGTAGCCCGCCATGGTGCCGTGGTAGTCGAGATGGTCCTGGGTCAGGTTGGTGAACACCGCCACCTCGAAGGCGCAGCCCCACACCCGCTCCATCGCCAGCGCGTGGGAGGAGACCTCCATCACCGCCGCCTGGCACTCCGCCGCCACCATGCGCGCCAGCAGCGCCTGCAGGTCGTAGGACTCGGGCGTGGTGTGGGGCGAGGGCAAAACCGCTTCGCCGATATGGTACTCCACCGTGCCCAGCAGCCCGCTGCGGATGCCGGCGGCGCGCAGCAGCTCCTCCACCAGCCAGGCGGTGGTGGTCTTGCCGTTGGTGCCGGTGATGCCCACTAGGCGCAGGCGCTCCGCCGGGCGGCCGAAAAAATTGGCCGCCGCCTGCGCCAGCGCCCTGCGCGCCTGCCCCACCTGCACCCAGGCCACCCCCAACTCCCCCGCCGGCGCCGCCTGCTCCGACAGCACCACCGTGGCGCCTTGGCGCCGCGCCTGCGGCACAAAGGCGTTGCCGTCGGCCTGCTCCCCCCGGATCGCCACAAACGCCCAGCCCGGCTCGATCCGGCGCGAGTCGTAGTGCAGCCCGGCCACGGCGGCGGGCGCGGGCCCGCTCCGGGCCAGCACCGGAACGTCGCGCAGGAGCTGGTCCAGGGTCATGGGGGGTTCCTCCAGGGCTAGGGCTGCGTCGCCGCGAAGCGCACCATCACCCGTCCGCCCGCCGCCAGCCGCGTCCCGGCGGCGGGCGCTTGTGCGCGCGCCACGCCACTTCCCTGCAAGGCAAGGTCCAAACCCAGGCGCGCGCAGGCGGCCGACACCGCCCGCACCGATTCGCCGCTGAAGTCCGGCACCACCACCCCGGCGCCGGCGCCGTAGCGCAACACCACCATCGCCGGCGGCACCGCCGGCCCCGCCGCCGGCTGCGCCGGCGCCGCCAGCGGCAGCTCCGCCACCTCCTGCGACTCTTCCTGCGCGTCGGCGGCGGCGATATGCACCGGCGCCGGCTCCGCCACCACCGGGATGTCGTGCGGCACCCCCAGGTAGGGCAGCACCCGCTCGGCGATCTCCTTGAACACCGGACCCGCCACCGCTCCGCCCTCGTGCCCGTCCCGGGGCGAGTCCAGCACCACCAGGATGGTCACCGCCGGATCGTTGATCGGCGCGAAGCCGCCAAACGAGGCCACGTAGTCCCGCGCCGAGTAAAGATGGGTGCCGGGATCCACTTTTTGCGCGGTGCCGGTCTTGCCGGCGGCGGTGTAGCCGTTGAGCTGCGCCTGCTGCGCCGTGCCCGCCAGCACCACCTGCGCCATCATCTGCTTCATCTCGTTCGCCACCCGCTCGCTCACCACCCGCCGCCCCGGCTCCCCCGCCTCCTCCGCCGCCTGCGCCGGCGCCGCCCCGCTGAACTCGCCCAGCACCACCCGCGGCTGGTGGTAGACCCCGCCGTCCGCCAGGGTCGAGATCATGGCGATCACCTGCAGCGGCGTTACCGCCACCTCCTGCCCCATGCTCACCGCCCCGATGGACATCGGCGTCCAGCGCGCCACCGGCCACACGATCCCGCGCGACTCGCCCGGCAGCATCACCCCCGTCGGCGCGCCAAAGCCGTAGGCCCGGATGTAGTGGTAAAACTCGTCATCGCCGAGCTTGAGCCCGATCTTGATCGCCCCCACGTCGCTGGAGTGCCGCAAAATATCGCTCACGCTCATCACCCCGAACTTGGCGTGGTCGTGGATGATGCGCCCGCCCAGAAAGATCGAGCCCATCTGGCAGTTGATCATCTCCTCCGGGGTGATCAGGTGCTGCTGCAGCGCCGCCGACAGCGTCACCAGCTTGAACACCGAGCCCGGCTCGTAGGGATCGCTCACCGCGGCATCGCCCAGAGCGGCGGCGGGGGCGTTCTCGAAATCGTTGGGATCGAAGCTGGGCGAGTTGGCCAGCGCCAGGATCTGCCCGTTGTGGGGATCCTCCACCACGGCCACGCCGCGCAGCGCGTGGTGGGCGGCCACCGCCCGGTCGAGCGCCTGCTGGGCGATGAACTGGATGTTCTGGTCGAGGCTGAGCACCAGGTTCTTGCCCTCCACCGGGGGGCGCTCGACCTGGCTGTAGCTCTGCCCGTGGGCGTCCACCTCCAGCACCGCCCGCCCGTTGCGGCCGTGCAGCACCGGGTCGAAGGAGTGCTCGATGCCGCCCAGGCCGTGCCCGTCCATCCCAACGTAGCCCAGCACGCTCGCCGCCAGTTGGCCCTTGGGATAGAAGCGCCGCGTGTCGGGCTGGGCGAATACCCCGGCCAGGTGCAGCGCCGCCACCGCCTGCGCCTGGTCGGCGGTCACCTGGCGCGCGATCCAGACAAAGCCGCGCCGCTCGCGCAGGGTGCGCGCCAACTCGCTCCGGTCCAGCCCCAGGATGGGCGCCAGCGCCCGCGCCGCCGCCCCCGCGTCCCCCACCTGGCGGGGGTTGGCGAACAGCGACTGCACCGGCAGGCTCATCGCCAGCGGCGTCAGGTGGCGATCATAGATGGCGCCGCGCTGCGCCTCCACCGTCACCGTGCGCTGCTGCTGCAGTTGCGCCCGCCGCGCCAGCCAGGCGTGGTCCACCACCTGCAGCCAGAACAGCCGCGCCACCACCAGCAGCGCCCAAAGCGTCAAGCCCGCCTGCAGGCTGAGCAGGCGGTAGCGGGGGGTGGACTGGCGCTCGACGTTCGGCATGGTACAGGCCCCCAGCGGGTGGCGCGCCGCCCCGCGCCGCTAGCGATTGCCGGCCGCCATCGGCGCCGGCGCGGTGTTCGCCGCCAAGGCCGGCGCCACCCCGTTGCTCGGCGCCGTCGCCAGCGCCAGGATCTGCCCCGGCTGCGCCGTCTGCATGCCCAACTGCGCCTGCGCCAGGGTATAAATTCGGTCCGGGCTGCGCAGCGCCGCCTGCTGCAGTTCCAGCCCGCGGTTCCACTGCTCCAGGCTGGCCGCCTGCTGCCGCGCCGCCTCCAACTGGTAGCCCAGCCGCACCATCTCGAAGCGCTGCCAGGCGTAGCCGAAGCCCAGCGCGAACACCACCATCACCGCCGCCAGGTACACCCGCTGCTCCCGCCGCCGCTGCGGGTCGGCGACGCGGACCACGCGCGAGTTGTCAATTTGTTGTACGAAGTAGATCTCCATCTCAGCCCTCCGCCCCCAACCGCTCCACCGCCCGCAGCTTGGCGCTGCGCGAACGCGGGTTCCGCGCCGCCTCCGCCGCGCTCGGCCGCAACGGCCGCGGCGTCAAAATCCGGTACCAGCCCGCCTGCGCCCCCGCCCGGAAGCTCTGCTTCACCGGACGGTCCTCCAACGAATGAAAACTGATGATCACCGCCCGGCCGCCCGGACGCAGCCAGCTCGGCAATATCTCCAGCAACTCGGCAAGGGCCTGCAACTCGGAGTTCACGTAGATGCGCAGCGCCTGAAACGTCCGCGTCGCCGGATGCGGCCCCCGGCTGCGTTTCATTGGCCGGTTCACGGCCGCCACCAACTCCGCCAACTGGGCGGTGCTGCGCAGCGGCCGCGACCGGACAATGGCTCTGGCAATTCTCCGCGACCTCCTTTCCTCTCCGAATTGGAAAATCAGATCGGCCAGCTCGCGCTCGTCGAACTGATTCACCACCTGTTCCGCCGTCAGCGGCTGGCGAGGATCCATCCTCATGTCCAGCGGCCCCGCGGCGGCAAAGCTAAATCCCCGTTCGGGACGGCCGAGCTGCATCGAGCTCACCCCCAGGTCGGCCACCACGCCGTCCACCTGGTCCATCCCCTCCGCCCGCAGCGCCCTCGCCCCTGCGGCAAAGTCCTGCTGCCGGGCCTCGAACTCCACCTCCCGCTCCCCCCGCCCCGCCAGCGCCTTCTCCGCCAGCGCCAGCGCCTCCGGGTCGCGGTCGAACCCGATCAACTTCCCCCGCCCCATCGCCGCCGCGATCCGCAGGCTGTGGCCGCCCGCTCCCAGCGTGCAGTCCACATACACCCCCCCCGCCCGCGGCGCCAAATACTCCACCACCTCGTCGGCCATGACCGCGACATGTTCCGCCCCGGCCACGCCGCCCTATATCCCCAGGTCGGCCAGCGTCTGCTTGTCGGCGTCGGTGAACTCCTTCGCCTTCATCTCCGACAGCAGCCGCTCTTCGTTCCAGACTTCCAGGTACTGCAGGTACCCCAGCACCGCCACATCGCCCCGCATCTGCGCCGCCTCGCGCAGCACCGCCGGGATTAGCACCCGCCCCTGCGCATCCATCTCCACCACCTGGCCAAAGTAGTTCGTCCGGCTCAGCAGCTTCTGCTTGGTCGGGTGCATCGAAGGCAACGCCGCCAGCCGCTCCTCGATCCGCTCCCACTCCCGCAGCGGGTACACCCGCGCGTTCACCCCGTCGAAGCTGGTGATATAGAACTGGTGGTTGGGGTTCGCCTGGTCCAGGTGGGCGCGGAACTCGGTGGGCAGCTTGAGCCGCCCCTTTTCGTCCACCCGCGCTGGATAGTTGCCCCGCAGCATTTTCTTCCCACCACAATTTACCACTTCTCACCACTTCTGCCCACATATTAGTGGCTGGGAGCCCGAAGTCAAGTCCGGAATTGCACATTTTTTCCGGTATCTGCCCTGTTACGCGAAGAAAAGGCGAAGAAAGCCTGGCGGCCGCACGCCCAGCGCCGGCCGTTCGCTTCCGGATTTCGGCGAGTGGCCCTAAAGGCGGCAGTGCGCATCGCACCTTCGATGCGGGTGCTGGTGCTGGGCGGAACCGGGTTTGTGGGCTCCGCCCTGGTGAAGAGGTTGCTGGCCGAGGGCCACAGCGTCGCCGTCTTCCACCGCGGCGCCATCGGCCGGCCTTGCCACTCCCTCGCCGTGGGCCCGCATCCGCCGCCGCTGTGCATCCACGGCGACCGCCGCCAGCTCGAGGCGTTCGCGGCCGCCTTCGCCCTGTTCGCGCCCGAGGTGGTGGTGGACGCCATCGCCGCCGCGGCCGCGCCGGCGCGGCGCACGCTGCGGCTGTTCGCCGCCTGGGCGCGGCGCGTGGTGCTGGTGGGCAGCATGGATGTCTACCGCGCCTGCGGCATCTTCCACGGCACCGAAGACGGCGGGCCCGAGCTGGGGGTGCTGGACGAGTCGGCGCCGCTGCGCCAGCGCCCCGGCCTCTACCCCGCCTCCACCCTGCAGCGCATGCGCCAGCTCTGCGGCTGGCTGGAAGAGGGCTACGACAAGTTGGGCATGGAGCAGGCGGCGGCCGCCTGCCCGGGCGTGGAGGTGGTGGTGGTGCGCCTAGCGCCGGTCTACGGCCCCGGCGACCGGCAGCGGCGGCTGCTGCCGCTGTGGCGGCCGATGCGCGACCGGCGGCGCGCCCTGCTGCTGCCGCGCGGCTGGGCGGAGTGGCGCAGCCCGCGCGGCTACGTCGAGAACGTGGCCGAGGGCCTCGCCCTGGCGGCCCTCCATCCCCGCGCCGCCGGACGCACCTACAACCTCGCCGACGCCGGCAACCACTCCGAGGCGGAGTGGGCGCAGCACCTCGCCGCCGCCTGCGCCTGGCCCGGGCGCCTGGTGGTCACCTCCCCGGCCCACACCCCGCCCCACCTACGCGTCTATGCCAACACCGCCCAGCCTTGGCTGGCCGACACCACCCGCATCCGCCGCGAGCTCGGCTACCGCGAGCGCGTCCCCCTGCCCGCGGCGCTCGCCGCCTCCCTCGCCTGGGAGCGACAGCAGCCCGCCCAGCCCGGCGACGCCGCCGACTACGCCGCCGCCGACTACGCCGCCGAAGACGCGGTGCTGCGCTGGCTGGGCATGGCGGCCGAGGCCGGCGCCTGGGGATGCAGCTTGGCGAACAGCGCCCACAGCATGGCCACCACCACCAGCACCCAGACGCTGCCCTCCGGCCCCACCGTGCCGCCGGTGATCCAGCTCGAGCCCTGAAAGTGCGGCTGCAGCAGCCGCCCGTGGCTGAGCAGCCCGCTGTCGGGCACGCCGTAGACAAAGCTCTGGCAGAAGTCCCAGGCGGCGTGCATGCCCACCGCAAACCACAGGTCGCCGGTGCGCCACCAGGTGAAACAGAAGAAAAAGCCCAGCAGCCCCGCCGAGGTCACGCCCAAGGGGGTTTCCCCGGGGTTGCGCAGGTGGACCGCCCCAAACGCCAACGAGAGCAGCATCGCCGCCGGCCAAAAGCCCACCCCGGCCCGCAGCGTGAACAGCGCATAGCCGCGGTAGCGGAACTCCTCGAACAGCGCCACCAGCAAAAACGCCAGCCCCCACTCCAGCCCGTAGCGCAGCGTCTCCATCCCCGGCCGCGCCCCCAGCCCCAGGCGCAGGTCGCCGCTGGCCCCGATCAGCAGCAGCAGCGCCGTGAGCGATCCCGCCCCCCACAGCGCCCCCTCCCAGAAGTTCCGGCGCAAGGCGCCCCGCGCCGGCAGCCCGTAGGTTCCCAGCGGGCGCTGCTCCAGCAAGGTCATCGCCAGCGTGGCGATCGCCACCCACAGCAGGGCGAATCCCTCGCCCATCGCCACCGCGCCCGGCGTGATCACCAGGAGGGCGGGCGAGCTCGGCGCCAGCTTGCCCACCCCGCCGCTGAGCAGGTCGGGAATGCCCACCAGGATGAACCCGAACACCGCCAGCCGCCAGCCCGCCCGCAGCCCGGCGAAGTCGCGCTGCTCGGGCGAAGAGAACCAAAGGCTCATGGCGTGGGCGCCGCCGCCGCTTGTGCCGCCGGGTGGCGCCGGGCGAACAGCACGAACAGCGCGGCAATCACCAGGAAGACATACACGCTGCCCTCGGGCCCCACGCTGCCGCCGGTGATCCAGTGCGAGCCGCGGAAGCTGGGGTGCATCAGGCTGCCGGGCAGGGTCGAGCCGCTGTCGGGCACGCCGAACAGAAAGCTCTCGCTATAGTCCCAGGCGGCATGCAGCCCCACCGCAAACCAGAGGTTGCCGGTGCGGCGCACGGTCAAACAGAAAAACAGCCCAATCCCCGCCGCCGCGAGCGCGCCCAGGATGCTCTCGCCGCTGTTGCCCAGGTGCAGCGCGCCAAACAGCGCCGACAATCCCACCGCCGCCGGCCAGAAGTCCAGCCCGCTGGCCAGCGTCACCAGCGCGTAGCCGCGGAAGCAGAACTCCTCGAACAGGCCCACGCTGACAAACGCCACCGCCCACTCCAGCGCCGACCGCACTGTGCCCGCGCTGGCGGTCAAGGGGGCGAAGCGCAGGCCGCCGCTGGCCGCGATCAGCCCCAGCAACAGGCTCAGCGCCACGAACCCCCAGAGCGCTCCCCGCCAAAACTCGCCCCGGAAGGCGGCGCGCCCGGGCAGGCCGAAGTCGCCGAAAGGCCGCTGCTCCAGCCGCGCCAGGATCAGCGTCACCAGCCCCACCCACAGCAGCGGCACCCCATCGCCCACCCAGTGCGGGAGCGCCCGCGCCCACCCCGCCCCGGCGGCGCTGCTCATCGCCAGTCCATAGCCCAGCAGCGGACCCGCCACCATCAGCACAAACAGCGCGAAGCGCCAGCCCGCCCGCAAACCGCCCAAGTCGCGCCGCTCCGCCGACGTGTACCAAAGGCTCGCCATACCGCGTATGGTAGCGGAATTGCCCGCCGCATGCCCTCCGTATAATGAAGGGGCCGGGCGCGTAGCTCAGTTGGACCAGAGCATCGGCCTTCTAAGCCGACGGTCGCAGGTTCGAATCCTGCCGCGCCCGCCAGCCCCTCAGCCCAGCGGGTCGAACACCCGCAGCCCGGCCACGGCGACAAAATCGCGGTCGTGCGTCCAAATCTCGGTGGCGCCGTCGTCGCGCGCCGCCAGCGCGATCTGCAGATCGAAAATCCGCCGTCCCAGGATCTCTCCCTGGCTGGCAATCGCCAACAGCCGCAGGCCAAAGTCGGCCTGGCCTTGCCATAGTTGCGCCCCCGCGTGGATCAGCGAAGCCAAGAAGGCAACGGCTTCGGTCGTTGTGGCAGCTTGCGCCCGCTCCCCACCCGCCCGCGTGGCCACGCTCCAAAACTCCGACGCGTTGGCGACGGTAAAGCCCCAGCCCCGGCCGTCCGCCTGCGCCCGCAACAAGGCTGCCCGCGCGGAGGCGTGCTCCGCCTCCTGCGGGAAGAACGCATAGAGCAGGAGGTTGGTATCCACCGCGATCACTGGGCGTTCTTGGCGCGATTTTCCAGCCACTCCCACATCGCCTCGCGGCTGGAGAGGTCCAAACCACGCGGCAACTCGCCACTCGCCGTGACCCAGGCAATGCCCGCCGACGGCTTGGCTCCCGCCGCCAACTCGCGCCGCAGCCCTCGCTCAATCATTTCCCGCAGCGTGCATTTCCGGTCGATCGCGGCCCGCTTGGCCGCGCGCAGCAGGTCCTCTTCGATCTCGACGGTCGTCTTCATAAATATGGCCATATTACCATATCGGCCCTGCCTCAAAAAAAACGGGCCCGCCGCAGCGGGCCCGCGCCCAACATCGCTGAGCTGGATTTACGGCCGCATCCAGATGTCGTCCAACACCTGGACCGAGCTGTTGAGCGTCTGCCCGCCGACCGTGACCCGCACCATATAGGTGCCCGGCGCCAGCAGCGGCCCCTGCACCGCGCCGCGGCCGAAGAAGCCGCCACGGCCGCCATTGGCCACGAACGGCACCGGCTGCGGGCCGCCGCGCCCGGCGGCGCCGCGCCCGCCGCGTCCGCCGCGGCCGCCGGCGTTCTCCCCGCCGCGCGCCGCCGGCGGCGCCGCGCCGCGCATATCCCACTGGAAGCGGTTCATGCCCGCCTTGATGTCCTTCGCCTTCATGCTGCTGACCACCTTGCCCTCCTGCAGGAAGTCAATCGTGGCCGGCCCCATGTCCGCCTTGGCCCAGATGCTGATGGCGGTGCCGCCCTGCGGGTTGGCGCCGCGGAAGGCGTTCTGGAAGACCGGGTTCTGCTCCTCGATGTCGTTCCTCCACTCCACCGCCGGGCGCGGCGTGAACAGGTGCACGTCGGCATCGCCGATCTGGCCCAACTGCTCCAGCGGGGTGATGTCGTCGGCGATCCAGATGGAGCGCCCGTGGGTGGCCAGGATCAGGTCGCGGTCGCGCGGCTGGATCAGGATGTCGTCCACCGGCACCTCGGGCAGGTCGTTCATGAACTTGTGCCAGCTCTGGGCGCCGTCGGTGGAGACGAACAGCCCGAACTCGGTGCCCACGAACAGCAGGTTGGGGTTGCGGTCGTCCTCGCGCAGCGCCTGGATCTCGCCCTGGGCGGGCAGGTTGGCGGTGACGTCGGTCCAGGTCTTGCCGTAGTCGGTGGTCTTGAAGAGGTAGGGGTGGTAGTCGTCGTTGCGGTGGTTGTCGAGGGCGACGTAGGTGGTGGCGCCGTTGAAGTGCGAGGGCTCGATGCGGTTCACCTGCACGTAGCCCTTGGGCGCGCCCGGCACGCTGGCGTCGAGGTTGGGCATGACGTTGGTGAAGGTGGCGCCGTCGTCGAGGCTGAGCTGCAGGTTGCCATCGTCGGTGCCCACCCAGATCTCGCCCGGGCGCGAAGGCGACTCGCGCACCTGCGTCGCCAGCGAGCTGGCGGAGTAGCCGTCGTGCTTCTCCGCCATCGGCAGGTTGCCGGCCACGCCCATGATCGCCATTTGCGGCGACCACCGGTCCACGTTCTTGGTCAGGTCGGTGGGGTTCATGGTCCAGGTGTCGCCGCGGTTGTCGGACTTGAAGAAGTACTGCGCCGCCATGTAGACCTTGCGCGGGTTGAAGGGCGAGATCTCAAACGGGGCGTTCCAATAGAAGCGGAACGGCGGCGGGTCGGCGGGCTGGTTGATGATGTTGCCCGGGCCGCCGCGGCCGCCAAAGCCGCCCGCCGGCGCCGCCGGCGCGGTGGCCCGCGGCCGGATGCTCACCTGCGTGCCCGCGCGCAGGTCGTGCCGCACCATGCCGCCGTCCTGCGACTCGCCGTAGACGATGGCGAAGTTGCCCGGGTCCTGCCGCGTGTAGAAGCCGTCCCCGCCCGCCACCGTGTACCAGTCGGTGTTGACGATGCCGTTGGCGTTGCGCACCGCGCTCGGCCCGCACCAGGCGTTGTTGTCCTGCAGCCCGCCGCAGACGTAGTAGGGGTGGCGCATGTCGCTGGAGACCTGGTAGAACTGCCCCACCGCCATCTTGTTCTCGTAGGTCCAGCTCATGCCGCCGTCGTGGCTGATGTCCAGCCCGCCGTCGTGGCCGATGGCGACGATGCGCGGGTCCTGGGGATCAATCCAGATGGCGTGGTAGTCGGTGTGCGAGCCCGTCATCGGCCGCCAGGTCTTGCCCCCGTCCATCGAGATCTGCCCCGGCGTGCCCCCCACGAACAGCTTGTTGGAGTCCACCGGATCCACCCGGATCTGGCTGAAATAGACCGGGCGCTGGTCCTGGTTGCTCATGAAGGTCCAGGTCTTGCCGGCGTCGGCGGAGCGGAACACGCCGCTCTTGTTGGGGTCGGGCGGCGGCGCCGCCCCGCGCCCGCGCCCGCCGAAGCCGCCCCGTCCCGGCGGCAGGGGCCCGCCGCTGGCGGCGGTGCCCCCGCCCACGCCCGCGCTCGCCCCCGCCTCCACCTGCGCATAAACGATGTTGGGGTTGCGCGGGAAGATGGCGATGGCGATGCGCCCGTAGATGCCGTCCTGGGGCTTCGGCCAGCCCGCCCCGTCCAGCCGCGTCCAACTCGCGCCCGCGTCGGTGGACTTCCACAGCCCGCTGTTGGGCCCGCCCCCGTTGTAGCCCCACCAGGTGCGGCGGTGCTCGTAGCTGCTGGCGTAGACCACCTTCGGGTTCGCCGGGTCAATCGCCACGTCCTCAAAGCCGGTGTTCTCGTCCAGGTACTTGGCCTTGATCCAGGTCTTGCCCCCGTCCGTGCTCTTGTAGAGCCCGCGGTCGGGGTTGGGCCCGAACAGGTGCCCCGCCGCCGCCACGTAGACCACGTCCGGGTTGGTCGGATCCACCGCGATGCGCCCGATGGACTGGGTGTTGGCCAGCCCCAGGTGGGTCCAGGTCTTGCCCCCGTCGCGCGTCCCCCACACCCCGTCGCCGATGGTCGAGCTCTGCCGGTTGTTGGCCTCGCCCGAGCCCACATACACGATCTCCTTGTTCGAGGGTGCGATCCCAATCGCCCCCACCGACTCGTCCGGCATCTGGTCCCAGAGCGAGGTCCAGTGGTTGCCCCCGTCGGTGGACTTCCACAGCCCGCCGGTGGCGAAGCCGATGTACAGGGTCATCGGATCCTGCGGCGAGCCCTCGATGTCGTCCAGCCGCCCCATCATCGTCGCCGGCCCGATCGAGCGGAAGGTGAACGGCGCCAGCAGCGGGTTGCTGGAGATGTTGATCGGCTTCGGCGGCGGCTGCTGGGCGCGGCCCTGCGCCAGCGCCAGCCCGCTGCTGGCCAGCAGCAGGGCGGTGGATGCGGCAATGCGGCGGAAGGCGGTGCGGTTCGGCATGGGGCTCCCTCTCGGGTGAAACAGGGGCAATGTATCACATCTGCGCTGGTTCCCCGGCAGGCATTCTGCAAAATGACGCCCCGGTCAGCCCCTGCAACTTCCGCCGCCTTGGGGAATCCTACCCACTATGACCGCACCCGCCAAGATCGCGCTCTGGTCGCTGGCGGCGCTGGCCGCGCTGGCGGCCTTGGCCGCGCTGGTCTCGACCAGCGGCGTCTCCCCCGTCCGCACCCTCGCCCGCCTGCCCGCCGCCCGGCTCGACGAGCCCCGCCCGCTGCATGGCTCCGCGCCCACCCGGGAATCGGTGGTGCTGGCCGGCGGCTGCTTCTGGGGCATGCAATTGGTCTTCGAGCACGTGCGCGGCGTGGACGCCGTCACCGCGGGCTACGCCGGCGGCCTGGCCGCGACCGCCCACTACGACAGGGTGAGCACCGGCGCCACCGGCCACGCCGAGTCGGTGCGCATCGTCTACGATCCCGCCCGGGTCTCGCTGGGCACGCTGCTGCGCGTGTTCTTCTCCGTCGCCCACGACCCCACCGAGCTCGACTACCAGGGCCCCGACCAGGGCACGCAGTACCGCTCCGCCATCTTCTACGCCAACCCCGGGCAATACCGCATCGCCCGCGCCTACATCGCCCAACTGCAGCAAGCGCGCGCCTTCCGCCGGCCCGTCGTCACCGGGCTGACGCCGCTCACCGCCCAGCGCGGCTTCTATCCGGCCGAGGCGTATCATCAGGACTACGCCGCGCACAATCCGGATGACCTCTACATCCGCATCAACGACCTGCCCAAGCTCGCCGCCCTGCGCCGCCAGTGGCCCGCCCTCTCGCGGGACGCGCGGCGCAGCCGCGCAGGGGCCCGCGCCCACCATTGATCGGTCCCTGAAAATCCTGATGGTCAGCGACGATCCCGACGACCCCACCGTGGGCGCCGCGATCGTCCCCCGCCAACTGCAGCGGGCGTTCACCGAGCTGGGCCACCGCTGCGACCTGCTCTTCAGCCACGACCTGGGCGGCTGGCCGGCGAACGAGCGCCTGCGCTTCGCCCTCTCGCCCCGGCTGGCCCAGCGCGCAGTCGAGCGCGCTTGGCGCCGCAACGGCCCCTACGACGTGGTGGACGCGGTCGCCGCCGAGGCTTCGCGCCTCGCCCGGGGGCGCGCGCGGATCCCCTGCGCCGTCCTCATCGCCCGCAGCCACGGCCTCGAGCACTTCTATTACCGCGAGCTGCTCGCCGACCACCGCGCAGGCCTGCTGCGCAAGCCCTGGTGGCGGCGCGGCTACTACCCGCTGGTGCGCCTGCGTCCCGCCGCCGCCGGCTTCCGCCGCGCCGACCGCGCCATCCTGCTCAACCGCCGCGAGCGCGCGGAGGCGCTGGCGCGCCACTGGCAGCCCCCGCAACGCCTCGACCTCATTCCCCACGGCCTCGACGACGCCCGCCTCGCCGCCGCGCCCCCGCCCGACGCCCCCCGCGGCGCCGGCCTGCTCTTCAGCGGCGCCTGGTACACCGGCAAGGGCAATATCTACCTCGCCCGCGCCCACGCGCTGCTGGTCCAGCGCGGCCTGCCGCTGCCACTCACCCTGCTCGGCCCCGGCATCGGCCATCCGCCGGCCGAGGTCGAGCGCCACGTCCGCGCCAGCTTCGCCTCCGCCTCCCAGCCCTATCTCACCATCCTGCCCCGCCTCGCCTCGCCCGCCGCGGTGGACGCGCACTACCGCCGCCACGACCTGCTGGTCTGCCCCTCCACCGCCGAGGGCTTTGGCATGGTGGTGTTCGAGGCGCTCAGCCAGCGCCTGCCGGTGGTCGCCAGCAGCGCCGTCGGCGCCGCCGACTATCTCCGCCCGGACGAAGATCTCTGCATCGTCCCGCCCCGCGACCCCGAAGCCCTGGCCGGCGCCATCGCCCGGCTCTGGCAAGACCCCGAGCGCCGCCGCGCCCTGGCCGAGCACGGCCACCAAACCGTGCGCCCCTACACCTGGCGCCGCGCCGCCCAGCAAACCCTGGCCTGCTACGCCGCCGCCCGCGCTGCCCGCCCACAGATCCGCTGAACCCCTGGCGGGGGCCGCGCCGCTTTGCCTGCTGGCAAAAGCGGCGCGCAAGGCTGCGTGTAATTCCGCAGGGGCGCGCCAGTGGCGCGTCTGCGCCCCCGGGAAACGAATGCGGCGCGGCCCCAGCAATCCATTAACAAAACCGCGCAGCGCCGACTTGGGGCCAGGGGCCCCCAAGCCGGCGTGAGCATGCCGCCCCGCGCCGTTACAGCGGGGCGGCTCACAAGCGGGACGCGCGCCGCACCGGCCCGGCGCTGCTACAGCCGGGCCGGGCAGGCGCGCTGGAGTCCGCGCCCACTAACTTGTAGCAAAGTATGACCTTTCGCCTCCGCCCCGCATTTTTCTCTTGACACCCGCCGCCCCGGTTCGGTTAGCCTGACCGCGCGGTGTGGCTCACAGGGTGACGGCAATGCGGATGGCAAAAGACTTGCTCTCTCTCTCTCTCTCTCTCTCCTAGTTCTCGCTAGCGCCGCGCAGGCGCAGGTTCTTGCGGCGACGGGCTACATTGCCCGCGGCACAGCCACGGTCATCGGCCCGCGCGGCAGCGAGAGCGGTGCGATCACGGTCGCGGCCTGGGGCGAGGGCCACTGCAAGGTCACGATCGCCCTGGGGGGGCCGGGGGCGCGGCGCCAGTACACGGCCATCGCCAACGGCAACCACGCCAGCATCTCGGCCCCGGCGGGAATGGCGGCGGCGGCGCCGCTGCCGCTCGGCCCGCCCGTCGGCTGTGCGCTGCTGCCGCAGGGGCTGGCCTACGACAAACTGGCCGCGGGCGGCGCGGCCAGCCTCACTGCGGATCCAGCGACGGGGCGGCCGCTGGCGCTGGTTTGGACGGCCCTTGCGCCCGGCGGCGGCGAAGCCGCAACGCTGGCCTACGGGAACTACCAGGTTTCCGGAGGGCTGAGCTACCCAGCCACGGTCACCGAGAGCGTGGCTGGCCAGACGCGGCTTGCCATCCGCTTCACCTCGATTGAAACCCATAGCCTCGCCGAGAGCGACTTCGCGCTGCCGCCGCCGCCGAAGGGCTTTCCCACCCGGACCACGGGAGGTGGGCTATGAAGGCGCGGGTACTTGCTGGCCTCTTGCTTCTGGCACTCGCGGCGCTTCCGGCGGCGGCGCAGGTCAACACCTCGGGCTGGGGCAGCTTCCAGTCGCTGCCCGAGGGCCGCGTGGACCGCGGCGACCTCGACCTGCACCTCGAGTTCCCGATCTTCAATCGGGCCACCGTAGGGCGGGCGCAGGTGAAGGCGGTGCTGGTCTACGACAGCCAGTTTTGGCAGCCGGTGAACGGCGCCTGGGCGCCCGAGACGGGCGGAGGCTGGTGGCTGCGCACCGCCGCTGGGCATCTGAGCGAGACGACCACGGTGGACAGCGGTGCCTGCGGCTGGACCGACGGCAGCGGCACCGACGACGGCAGCGGCACCATCACCAACCACGCCTTTGCCTTCACCGAGCCCGATGGCACGGTGGCGCCCGCGGGCAGCTACATCTCGGTCTATGCGCCCAACAGGATCCATCCCGAGGGCTACTACAACGACTGCCCGCCCTCGGACACACTGCCCATCACGACCTTCATCGGCGACGGCAAGGGCTACCGCGTGGTGATTGACAGCTCGGGCGCGGGAACGGCCTGGGACGGCGACGGCGACAACCTGACCGACGGCCTCACCGATCCCAACGGCAACTCCGTCACCGTCTCCGCCGGGGCCCTGAACGACCCGCTGGGAACGGCGCTCACCGTCAGCGGCTCGGGAACCCCCAGCTCGCCCATCGTCTACACCTACACCGGCACGGGCGCCACCCCGGTGAGCGTCACCGAGAACTTCGAGTCGGTGTATGCCACCGGCAGCTTCGGCTGCTACCCCGGCTGGAGCGGGTACCTGAACCTGCCGGAATCCATCACCTATCCCGACAGCTCCGAGTACGTCTTCAGCTACGACTCGGCCGGCAGACTGGCCACGCTCACGCTCCCCACGGGCGGGGTGATCAGCTACAGCCAATCGCTTTCGAACAACTGCTCCTACACCACCAGCACCCTCACCCGCTCGGAGTCGCTGGATTCCGGCAAGGAATGGCTCTGGTGGAATTCCAGCGGCTCCTCCAGCGGGCAGACCACCCAGACCAGTCCGGACAACAACCTTTCCGTCTTTGACTTCGACGCCACCGGCGCGCTGACCGAGACCGACGCCTACAGCGGGCCGTCGACCGGGACCATAGAGAGCGAGACCACCATCGCCACCGGCTACAGCGGCGGCACCACCAAGACGGCGGTGACCGAGCTGTTCGGCCCAACTCCGCTCTACTCCCAGCACCAACAGACGTTCGACCCCTTCGACAACCTCACCGCCAGCAGCGACACCGACTGGGGCACAACCTCGCCTGGGGGCGCCATCCTGCGCCAGACGACGGCGGTCTACGGCACCAGCGGCGAGGCGGAGGTGCTCGCCAGCCGGACGGTGAGCGACGGCTCCGGCAACGAAGTGTCAAAGTCCACATTCTCCTACGACAGCCACGCCAATCTGCTGAGCGAGAGCGATTACGTCACCGGCAGCACATACCTCACCAAAAGCTACGCCTACAACAGCAACGGCACGGTGCACACCGCGACCGACGCCAACGGGGGGGTGACCACCTACAGCTACACCTGCGGCAGCGGGTTTTACCCCAGCAGCGTGCAGAGCGCCATCGCCCCGGTGGCCACCAGCGCCACTTGGGACTGCGCCGGCGGCGTGCAGCTAACCTCCACCGACCCCAACGGCCAAACCACCACCACCGCCTACGACGATCCAACGCACATGTGGCGGCCGACCTCGATCACCGCGCCCGACGGCAGCCAGACCACGATCAGCTACATCTCGCCCAACCAGGTGGAGCGGGCGCAAACCTACAATTCCGGCCACTCCACCGACGATGTGCTGACCACGCTCGACGCTCTGGGGCGTCCCGTCCTCAGCCAGCGCCGGCAATCGCCCGTCAGCGGGAGCTTTGATACGGTCGAGACTTGGTACGACGCCATGGACAGGCCGGTCCAGGCGAGCATGCCCTTCACCTCGACCGCCGGCGTCGGCGGTGGCGCCGCCTTCACCACCACCACCTACGACGAGTTCTCGCGTCCGCTGGTGGTGATCGACGGCGGCGGGGGAAAGGTGAGCTATGCCTACAGCCAGAACGACACCCTGATCACGGCCGGGCCGGCGCCGAGCGGGGAGAACACCAAGAGCAAGCAGGAGCAGTTCGACGGCTTGGGAAGGCTGCAGTCGGTGTGCGAGATCAACACGCTGGGGGGCGACGGGCCCTGCGGACAGACGGTGGCGCAGAGCGGGTATCTTACGGTCTATGCCCGCAACGCCCTGGGCCAAATCACCCAGGTCACCCAGAACGCGCAGACCACGCCCACCCAGACGCGGACTTTCAGCTTTGACCAGCTCGGCCGGCTGACGGCGGAGGCCAACCCGGAGAGCGGGACCACCGCCTACACCTTCGACAGCGATGCGACCTGCGGGATCTCGGGAGGCGACTTGGTGAAGCGCGTGGACGCCAACGGCAACACCACCTGCTACGCCTACGATTTGCTCCACCGGGTAACGCAGATCCGCTATCCGAGCGGCGATCCGAACCCCACGCCGGACAAGTATTTTGCCTACGACGGCGCCAGCCTGGACAACACCAGCATGGCCAACGTGGCGGGCAGGCTGGCCGAGGCCTACACCGGCACGCCGACGGCCAAGATCACCGACCTGGGCTTCAGCTACCCCAATCCGGGCGCGGACGAAGAGGACGTCTACCAGTCCTCGCCCAACTCCGGCGGCTGGACCATCGCCATCGCCCAGCATTACGCCAACGGCGCGGTTTCGACGCTGACCTTGCCCACGGGCGTGCCGGCCATCACCTACAGCCTGGACGGCGAGGGCCGCCCGGTCGGCGCCATGGCGGGCACCGCGACGCTGGCGAAGAACGGCGTCTACTCGCCCGAGGGGCTGACCAGCCTGACCCTGGGCTCCAACGACAGCGACGGCTACCAGTACGACGCCAGTACCGGCCGCATGGAGCAGTACCAGTTCACGGTGGGCGGCGCGACCGACACCGGGACGCTCACTTGGAACGCCAACGGCTCGCTGGGGACGCTGGGGATCACCGACAACATCCCGGGCGCCGACGACACCCAGTCCTGCACCTACACCCACGACGACCTGGGCCGCATTGCCTCGGCGGCATGCACCGGCGGGGACAACTGGAGCCAGACCTTTTCCTACGATTCGCTGGGCAATGTACTGAAGAGCGGGACGCAATCGTTCCAGCCCAACTATGGGATCAACAACCGCATCTCGACCAACATCAACTTCACGGCCCACTACGACAACGACGGCAATTTGCTCGACGACCCGGTGACGCCGGCCACCGGAGTCAACGCCTTCGACGCCGAGGGGCACGCGGTGACACTGGAGGGGATCGGGGTGACGTATGACGCGCTGGGAAGGGCGGTGGAGGCGGCGGAGCCGGGCGGGACGATCGAGTTCCTGTATGGCCCGGGCGGGGGTAAACTGGCGGTGATGAACGGGCAGACCCTGGCGGCCGCCTACATTCCGCTGCCGGGCGGGGGGACGGCGGTCTATCATGGTGCGACGCTGGCCTACTACCGGCATGCCGATTGGCTGGGCAGCTCGCGGCTGGCCTCGACCCCCGGCCGGACGCTCTATTCGGCCACCGCCTACGCGCCGTATGGGGAGCCGTACGAGGAGAGCGGGACGATCGACCGCAATTTCACCGGCCAGAACCAGGACATCGTCGGCGGCCAGTACGACTTCCTCATGCGGGTGTACAACCCCATCCAAGGCCGTTGGTGGACGCCCGACCCCGCCGGCCTGGCGGCGGTGGACCCCAATGACCCGCAGAGCTGGAATCGCTACGCCTATGTCGGCGGCACCCCCCTGGAGGCCACCGATCCGCTCGGGCTGGACCCGTGCCCGCCGGGGAGCAGCGTGCAGTGGTGCTTTAGCGGGAGCTCGGTGCCTGGGCTGGGGCAGCAGAATACGCCGCCGGGCATGGGCAGCGGCGGCCTCGACCTGCTCATCGCTGCGCTGCAGCAGGAGCTCAGTCTCTTTTGGCCCGGCAGCGCCCAGCCTGCCATTGTCGTGCCCGGCAGCGGGAGTGGCGAGCCAACTAGCCCTGCGACGACGACTTCAGGAAAGCAAAGCAACACGCCGTGCAGCCACGGGATTGGCGTAGGCGCAATGAGTGGGGGCGCTGCCGAGGCGGGCGCTGGGGCCGCCGGCGCTGGAGTACAGGGCTCTGTCGGCGGCGGCCTGTTTTTCAACCCGCAAAATGACCTTAGCATTGGCGCGCTGGCCGCCGGCGGTGCCGTGGCCTATGCCGGGGGCGCTGTCTCCGGGGTGCCGCAGCAATACCCCAAGACTGCTCTTATCCTTGGGGCGTTCGCCGGCGCTGGCGGTGGCGTCTTCCTCACGAATGCGGGGTCAGTGTCCGAACTCGCGGGTCCATTTCTGACCCTCAGCGCGAATCTTGCGGTTTTTGGAATCAAGGGCAGCCTCCAGCTTGCCGTTGATCGCCACTGGACGGCCATGGCAACGTTTAGTCTCGGCGCCGGCCCGCCAGGGGCCGATTTTTCCGCATACACGACCGACACCGTGACCACGGAGCCAGGGTGCTCCTGGGTGCCGTGATGACAGGGCTCCCGCAGCAAATGTTTGAGGTTTTCCGGCCGATCGGCGTCCTGTTGGCGTACTCTTTCTGGCTGCTCGTACTGGCGAGGGCGCCTATTGTCGAGAAGGCGGAGAGATGGATTGAGCGGTCGGGCTTGGGCAGGTGTTCGAACTGGCTGCCGCAGGATTTCCGGACCGCAACTAGCCGCGGCTGGCGGTGGGTTGCTCTGGTTATCACGATTGGAATTTATGTGTCGCTGGTTTTGGCGCCCTGGGGCCTGTAGCGGCGGGCACATGCCAGCATTGGACCGACGCACATGACGCGAGTTGACTTGCTTGTAGATGCCGCAATCCCCTTTCTGATCCCGCTGGGGCCGATTTGGATCTGTTACGTAATCTTCCGGCTGGTGAATGGAGGGGCGCCCATGGGGCACCGTCAGAGATTCGTTACGGCGGCTTGGGCGTTCTTTTTCTTCGAATTCGGCATATTGGGCGCGCTTGGCTCCCTTTGGAATATCCAATTTCGAATTTCTATTTCGCTCGTGCTCTGCACCTTGCTGGCCTTGGTGGTCGGGCGCTGGTGGGCGGGGCGCGGGCAAGCGCGGAATGATTTGGGCGGCTGAGCGCCAACGAAAAGTGGGCTCTGAACGAAAATCTGACAAGGTGCTCATTTCAAGCGGATTTCCGCAGGACAGGCCTGACCCGCAGACGGCTGGGCGTGGCAGCTGGGAAGGATGGAGCGTTCCTAAGGGGCACAGCGGTTGACCGTCCCCTTCGCGGGGGTCGCGCCGCTTTGCCTGTCGGCAAAATCGGCGCGAAAGGCCGCGAAATTCCGCAGGGCGGCCCGCCCCCGGGAAGCGACTTCGGCGCGGCCCCTGCGAGGCGCAGCGCCGGCTTGGGGCTCCGGGGCCCCCAAGCCGGCGTGAGCACAAGCGGGACGCGCGGCGCAGCCGCGCAGGGGCCCGCGCCCACCTTCGCTGCCGCGTCCATCGCCTCATGAAAGGTTCCGCTTGAGCCCCAGGAGGGGCCGCTCGAAGCCGAACCACAGCGCCGTGGCCACCGCGATGGCGGCCGTCCAGCGCGCCGCCACGATGGCCAGGTCGCCGGCAGCCCCGGCGTGAATGGCGTCCATGCGCGCGTCCAGCCCGCCCAGCAGCATGAACACCGGCATGTGGACCATATAGAGGCCGTAGCTGATCCTGCCCAGGCCGCGCAGCGGGCGCAGCCGCAGCCCGCGGGCGACGGCGCTGCCGGTTTCCTCGCCCCCCACCGCCAGCAGCAGCAGGCCGCCAAAGCCCAGCGCCACCGCCGAGCTGATCCCGGGCCCCCACCAGCGCGCCGCGGCCACCGCGCCCGCCAGCCCGGCTCCGGCGCCGCCCCAGGCCAGCCGCATCCAGGTGCGGCGCGGCCAGCGCGTGGCGCGCAGCCCCAGCGCGAGCAGCGAGCCGATCGCCAGCCCGTCCAAGTGGTAGAGCGTGTGCACCGGGACAAACCAGCGCGGATGCGCCCGCACCCAGGGCTCGGCCGCCACCACCAGCCCCAGCACCCCGGCCAGGGCCGCCGCCGGCAGCCGCCGCGCCAGCGGCGCCCACACCAGGTAATACTGCTCCTCGATGGCCAGGCTCCAGGCTGGATACAACGCCCCGTTCAGCCCCGGAACCAGGTTCTGCAGGAAGAGCGCGAACATCAGCCAATACGGCTGCCGCCCGGTCCATACCGCCCCCGCCCCGAAGAGCAGCACGCAGGCGGCGACCACCAGCGCCAGCACCGGCAGGATGCGCAGCCCGCGGCGGGCGTAGAAGCGGGCGAAAAACCGCTGCCGCCGCCGCCCGTCGAGCACGATGCCGGTGATCAAAAAGCCGGAAAGGACAAAAAACAGATCCACCCCGATCCAGCCCCACTCCGCCGCCCCGCCCAGCCCCAGCGGCGCCAGCCGCGGCGCGCAGTGCTGCACCAGCACCAGCGCGATGGCCGCCCCCCGCAGCCCGTCCAGCGCGGGCATGGCGTCGGGCACCCAGTCGGGCTTGGTCTGGATCACCTGTTCACTCTAGCCTGCCGGACGCCCATGCGCGGCTTGACATGCGGGAAATTTGGACCACACTGGAGGCAACGGAGATTCCCATGCCCGGCAGATGGAAGGTGGCCACGTTCCTGCTCGCGGCTGTCTTGGCGGCAGGGGTGCTGGCCTTGGCCGATTCCTACGTGCGCATCGTGCGCGTCAGCTTTCTGGCCCACCAGGTTGAGGTCAGCCGGCCGGCGGCCGCCGCCGCGGGCGCGACCCGCCCCCGGCGCTGGTCCACCGCCCTGCTCAACGCCCCCGTGGTGCAGTCCGAGCGGCTGCGCACCCGCGCCGCCGGCGAGGCCGAGGTGCAGTTGGAGTGCGGCTCGGCGCTGCGCCTGGCGCCGGACTCCGAACTCGTCTTCTCCAAGCTGTCGCTGCTCGACAGCGGCGTCCGCGCCACCACGGTGACGCTCCGCCGCGGCACCGCCTACTTCACCCTGCAGCGCGCCGACAGCCCCGATTTCCACGTGCTGCTGCCGGGGGGCGAGATCTCCACCCCCAACGGCGGAGCCAGCCTGCGCGTGGCCGCCCCCGACGACGCCCCCGCCACGGTCGAGCTGCTTGCCGGCCACGCCGTGGTCACCGCCGAGCAGCAAAAATTCGTGCTCAAGAAGTCGCGCACGCTGGCGCTGCTGCCCGACGGCGGCGTGGCCTGGCGGCCCGCGGCGCCGCCCGACCTCTGGCAGCGCTGGAGCCGCAGCCGCGACCAGGCCTTCCAGCGCGCCGTCAACGCCAGCGTGCCCAAGCTCGATATGGATGCCCACCCGCTGGCGCCGCCCCCGCCCCAGCCCAACATCGCCGGCACCCCCGACCTCTACGACCCCCTCCCCGCCGACGCCACCAGGATGTTCAACGACAGCGACCCCTTCGTCGCCACCGCCCGCGCCATCGCCAAAGTCCCCTATTGCGCCAACAACTGACCGCGCGGCAGGGCCCGCGCCGCCGCCCGCCGCCCGCCGCTCGCGGCGGTCGCCCCGCTTTGCCTGCTGGCAAAATCGGCGCGAAAGCCCGAAATTCCGCAGGGGCAGACGCGCCCGTGGCGCGTCTGCGCCCCCGGGAAACGGCGGCCCCAGCAGCCCAGCAGCGAAGCCGCGCAGCGCCGGCTTGGGGCCATGGGGCCCCCGAGTCGGCGCGAGCATGCCGCCCCGCGCCGTTGCAGCGGGGCGGCACACAAGCGGGACGCGCGGCGCACCGGCCCGGCGCTGCTCCAGCCGGGCCGGGCAGGCGCGCTGGGGCCCGCGCCCACCATGAAGCCGCGCAGCGCCGACTTGGGGCCATGGGGCCCCCGAGTCGGCGCGAGCATGCCGCCCCGCGGCGTTACAGCGGGGCGGCTCGCAAGCGGGACGCGCGGCGCACCGGCCCGGCGCTGCTCCAGCCGGGCCGGGCAGGCGCGCTGGGGCCCGCGCCCACCTTAGTTCAGAATCGTCAGCGTCAAGTTCAGCGCCGGCAGCGAGCCGCCGGTCATGTTGGCGCCGATGGCGATGGGCACTGCCCCCGCCGGCGGCGGCGTCCCGCCCCCGCCCAGGTTCGGCGCCGCGCTGGAGCCGCAGCCCACCAGTCCGCCGCCCAGGGCGAGGCCCAGCACCACCGCCAGGGCCCAGCCGCCGCGCCGCCCGCGGCGCTTGCGCCACCCCAGCGGCAGCAGTCCCAGCAGCGCCAGCGGCCACGCCATCGCCAGGTCGAATCCGCCCGGCGGCGGCAGCCCGGCCACGGTGGCGTCCACCGTGATGGTGAGCACGGTCGAGGCCGAGTCGCCCGCGCCGGCCAAGGTTGTCGGGATGGGATTGGGCGAGAAGCCGCAGTGCACATAGGCCGGCAGCGTGCTGGGGCAGGTGAAGGTGATGGGCGCGGAGAAGCCGTTGGGCGTGGTCACGGTGAGGGTGGTGGTGACGCTCTCGCCGCCCGAGGCCGTCAGCGACGAGGGGTTGGCGCTGATCAGGTACTGCACCGTGGCGTCTTGCGGCGTGGTGACGTTGGCGCTCTCGAAGTTGCTGTCGCCCGAGTAGGAAGCGGTGATGGCGTAGGGCGTGGCGCTGGGCGCCAGCACCGGCGACAGCACCCCGGCGTTGGAGCTCAGCGCCACCGCGCCGCCGGGGATGGCAATGCCGTTGCTGTAGAAGGTGATCGTGCCCGAGGGGTTGGGCGCGTTCCCCAGCGTCGCCGTGGTCGAGACCGTGCCGGTCAAGACCAGCGGCGTGATGCTGGCGCCGCTGGCCACGCCCCCGCTCACCGCCAGCGTCAGCGTGGTCGGCGCCTTGCCCAGGGTGTAGGAAGTGGCGTCGGCGCCCTGGCTGCTTTGGAAGTTGCCGCTGGCGTCGCTGTAGCAGGCGGTGACGGTGAGGCCGCTGCCGGCCCCCACCACCACGCCGGAGACGCTGGCGGCGCCGTTCTGCACCGTGGCCGTGGCCACGTAGGCGGAGACCGAGCAGGCCGCCCCCGCCGTCCCCACGATAAAGCCCACGCTGCCCTCGGCCACCGGCGCGCTGGCGTTGTTGCTGTTCGCCACCGTGGCGCTGAAGCTCACCGGGCCGGGATAGGTGTTGGTCGCCTCGGTGAAGCTGGCGCTGACCGCGGTCGGCGCCGCCGTCACCTGCAGCGGCACGGTGCCGGCGGTGGTGCTGGCGGCGAAGCTGCCGCTGCCGCTGTAGCTGGCCGAGACCAGGTAGCTGCCCACCGGAATGGCGCCGCTGGCGCTGGCCGTGCCGCCCTGCACCGAGGCCGCCATCAGTTGCACCGGGCTGGCACAGGCCCCGGTCGCGGGACACAGGCTGAAGGTCACCGACCCGCCCGCCACCGATCCCCCCGTCCAGGTCACCGCCGCCGTCAGCGTGCCCGGGCCGGGATAGACCGCCGTCGCCGCCAGTCCGGTGACGGTGATCGTGGTCGATGTCGCGCTGCTCGAGGCCACCCCGTTGTTGACCAGCAGCGCCGCCCCCTGGCTGGTCGAGACCAGCACGCCGGGGCTGCCCCCCACCGGCGCGGTTCCCGCCGCCGCCAGGTTCGAATCCACCCCGGCCACCGTCCCCACCGTCGGCGGCAGCAGTTGTCCCTTCACGTTTTGATAGGCGTAGGCGACGCCATTCGCCAGCGCCACCACGTCCGGCAGCGCCGAGCCGTAGAACTTGCCGGTGGCCAGCACCGGGTCGTAGCTGACGCAGCCGGCGTAGTTGCCCCCGGCGTTGCAGTTGGGCCCGGGAATGCTGTCGCCGGCGTAGAGCGGCTGCGCCGGCTGCGGGGTGAAGCTGCCCGCCTGCCCCGCGGTGTTGAGCAGCACCTGCACCCCCTGGCTGCCCGCCACCACGAGGTCGGGCAGGCCGTCGCCGTTGATGTCGGCCGAGGCCACCGCGCTGAAGTTGGGGTAGGGCGTTCCCACCGCCTGGCTCAACAGCGTGGGGTTGGTCGGCGCCACCAGCATGCCGCCGTTGTTTTGCAAAATCCCCACCGCCGCGCCGCCCTGAGCGGCGGTGTTGCCGCTGCACAACTCGCCGCCATCCACCAGCGCCAGGTCGGGCTGCTTGCCCTGGAAAAAGAAGTCGGCCGCCCCCGCCACCGGGTTCACCACCGGCGGCGCCACGTACACCGGGTTGGCGAAGGTGCCATCGCCCTTGCCCAGGAACACATACACCGCCCCCAGCGAATCCCCCGTGCCGTCGTTGTTGCAGTTGTTGCCGTTTTCCGGGAGCACCAGCACCAGGTCGGCCTTGCCATCGCCGTTGACGTCGAAGGCGAACATCTGCGGCTGCGCCCCCGCCCCGGGCGTGCTGGGCCGGTAGTTGTAGCCGGGATAGCCGGGGGCCGCGGAGAGGTTGTAGCTATAGGTCGGGGTGAAGGTCCCGTCGCCGTTCGCGCCCATCACCACCACCGTGTCCGCGCCAAACAGCGCCAAGTCGCTGTTGCTCGAGGGCCCGAAGTTGCCCGCCACCTCGGCATCGGCGCCGCTGTAGCTCAGGCTGGCATTGGCGACCGTGGTCACCGGCACAGTGGTGGTGGTGGGCAGCGCCCCGCTGGCGTTGGCCAGGTAGACGGTGAAGTTGGGCTCGCCCGTCGCCAAGTCGCCGCCCAGCACCGCCAAGTCGGTCTTGCCGTCGCCGTTGAAGTCGCCGGTGGCGAAGCCGGGCGGAAAGTTGTACCCATTGCGGCCGGTGCCGGGATAGAGCGTTGCCGTGCCGCCCACCGCCCCCGCCGCGTTCAGCACATAGACGTCAATCGAGCGCTCGTCGGTGAAGCTTTGGAAAATAGGAAACGAGCCGGCGTGGACGCCGGCGCCGATGACCACGTAGCCTGGGCTGGCCAGGTTGGGCGAGTAACCGCTGGCCAGCGCCTGCTCCGGCGGGCTCAGCGCCCCGCTCGCCTGCCAGGTGCCGTTGAACGTGCCCCCGCTGCCGCTGAAGTTGGAGTAGGAGCTGACCTCGAGGCTGTTGGACGCGTCCAGGTAGGCGAACTCGATGCTGCTGGTTCCGCTGCTGTTCAGCACCGTCAGCGCCGAGCCCAGCGGCGATCCGCCCTGCGGCACCAGCGAGACCGCCGCGAAGGTGCCGCTGCCGTCGCTCTGGAAGGCCTGGATGGCCTGGGAGGTGTTGGTCCAGAACAGCGCCGGCAGGTTGTCGAATTCCCCCGCCGCCAGCCCGCCGCTGGTCCCGTTCAGCGAGATCTGCTGGCTGGGGGCGGGGCCGAAGGTCCCGCTGCCCTGGTTGGGGAAGATGTACAGGGCGTCGAAGGAGATGGGGCCGCACACCAGCGCCAAGTCCACCCGCCCGTTGGAGGGGCTGGTGAAGCTGCCGCCCACGATGGCGCTGCAGCGGTAGCCCGTCTGCGCCGCCGGGTAGGCGGTGCCCGCCCCGCTGGGCAGGCCGCCGCCGTTGGGCGCCAGGAAAACGGTGAACGCGCCGGCGCCGTTGGGAATGGCGGCGAGGTCGCTGAAGCCGTTGCCGTCCAGGTCGGCCACCGCCAGGGCGGCGAAGCCGCCCGTCGCCGTGATGGCGCTGGCGCTCAGGCTGAAGTTGCCGCTGCCGTCGTTGGTCAGATACACAATGCCGCTGTTGGTCGCCACCGCCAAGTCGAAGGTGGTGGCGCTGCGGAAGCCGCCGCCGGCGATGGCGTTGCCCCGCACCCCCGCTCCCAGCGACACCACCGCCGTGCTGGCAAAGCTGCCGTCGGCCTGGCCCTGGAAGATATCCACCTCGTCGCCGGCGCCGTTGGGGTTCTCCAGCAGCACGGCGAAGTCGAGCAGGCCGTTGCTGGCGTTGAACACGCCGGTGGCCACCGCCTTGGGGATGGTTCCCGCCGGCGCCTCGTAGGCGGCGGCGCCGCCCAACTGCAGCGGCGTCGCGTTCTGCGCCCCCGCGGCGGCGGCGAGGAGCAGCAGCGCGCCCACCAGCCGGATCACCCTCGCGTCCACCCCACGCCGGGACAAGTGTGTCATGGTAACTCTTGTCGTGAGAGAGTCTCTGCCGGGCAGTATACACCCGCGGCGGCGCGCCGGGCGGCGGTGGTTACGCGCCGGCGCGCGCGGCCCGGTCCGTTCGCCGCCGGCAGCGCGCCCGCAGCCGCCGCAGGTTGAGCGCAAACTCGAGATAGTCGCGCCCCCCCAGCTTGGAATTTCCATACTGCCGCTGCCCAAAGCGAATGGGCAGCTCCACCACCGGCGCGCCGCTGAGCAGCAGCTCGGTGATCAGCGACGACTGGAAGGCGTAGCCGCGGGTCGCCAGCTTGTCCACCCGGCACCCTTGCAGGCAGCGCGCCAGCGCCGCCGCGTCGAGGCAGCGGAAGCCGGAGGTGTAGTCGTAGAGGTGGGGCAGGCCGGCGAGGCGGTGGATCAGCCAGTTGCCCACCCGGCTGGTGGCGCGCCGCCGCCAGGAGAATGCCGGGGTCGCCCCCCCGGGCGCGAAGCGCGAGCCCACCACCGCCGCCACCGCCGGCCCGCAGGCCTCGATCAGCGCCGGCAGCATCGCCGGATCGTGCTGCCAGTCGCCGTCCATCTGCACCAAAAGGCTGGGCGCCAGCGTCGCCAGCGCCTGGGCGAAGCCGCGCTGATAGGCCACCCCCAGCCCCTGCTTGCGCCCGCGCACCACCTGCATCCGGGGAAACTCGCGCTGCAAGCCCTCCAACAGCGCCGCTGAGTCGTCGCCCCCGCCCGGGCCCTCGTCGTTGACCACCACCAGCCAAAGCTCGTGGCTCAAGATGCGCGCCTGCTGCGCGAAGATGGCGGGCACCAGCGTGGGCAGATGGTGCGCCTCGCAGTAGGTGGGCAGGACGACGCAGCAGCGCGGCATAGGGCAGGTTCCGCTCAGCGGCAGCGCCGCACCTGGGCCAGCAGCCGCCCCAGATCGTGCGTGGCCGGCGGCGAGGCGGCGCCGTAGCGCACCGCTTGGTAGGCGGCGACGAAGGCGGTGGCGGCGGCCAGCAGGGGCGAGCGCGGCCGCGCCGCCGCCACCTCGCCCAGCAGCTCCTCGCTGGTCTGCGCCGGCCGGGGCGCGAAGCCCGCCCGCCGCAGCGTGCGCTGGAAGCGCCGGTAGGCGCGCCGCGCCCGCCGCGCCGCCGCCTCCTCCTCCGCCGCCGCCCCGGGCCCGGCGCGCCACCAGCCCCGCCGCCGCACCGTCCAGCCCGCCAGCCCCAGCCCGCCCAAAAGCACCAGCCCCGCCGCCCCCTCCGCCCAGCCCTTCGCGCCCGCGCCGCCGCCGGCGCCGAGCTGCCGCCAGGCCGCGCTGGCCGCCGCCCCGCCTTGGCTCCAGGCCCGCGCCACGCTCTCCGCCACCCGCGTCTCCACCCCCTCCGCCAGCCGCGCCTGCCGCAGCCAGTCGTAATTGACGATCCACTCCTGCCACAGGCTGGAGAGCGCATCCAGCACCATCCCTCCCCCCCAGCCCGCCGCCGCCGCGCTCGCCCCCGCCGGGGTGGCGTCGAAGCTCATCCAGGTCCCCGGCTGGAAGCCCCGCCCCCGCCGCTCCCCCGGAAAATACGCCTCCACCCAACTGTGCGCGTCCCGCCCCCGCACCACGTACTCGCCCGACAGCGGGTTGTAGGCGTCCACCACAAACCCGTTCACCACCCGCGTCGGGATCCCCAGCGTGCGCGCCATCACCGCCAGCGCCGAGGCGAAGTACTCGCAGTCGCCCGCCTGCTGGTCAAACAGAAACTCTGCCAGCGGGTCCGCCCCCTGCGGCAGGTCCTCCAGCGTGTACTGGTAGTGGGTCTGCAGATACCCGCTCAGCGCCTGCATCCGGTCCCAGTCGTCGCCCGGCGCGTGGGCCACGATCGAGCGCGCCAGCAGCGGAATGCGCGGGTCCAGCCCCCGCGGCAGTTGCAGGTAGGCCTGGAAGCCGAAGCGGAAGCGCACCCGCGCCCGCGGATCGCGGCGCAGCGCCTGCGGGCTGGGTTGCGCCAGGTCGGAGACGCCGGCATAGGAGGTGCCCGCGAAGTCGGCGCCCAGGCTGGCCAGCGTCCCCGTCGCCCGGTCCCAGGCCAGCACCGGAAAGTGGGTGGAGGCGCGCAGCAGTTGCGCCGGGAAAAACAGCACCGGGCTGTTCATCGGCTCCAGCGTCACCTGGTAGCGCACCAGCTCGGGCGGCGATCCGGCGCTGTAGCGGCTCACGTCCAGCCGCCCCGCCTGGGTGCCGTACAGCCCCGGGGTGGAGTCGCTGGTCCAGCGCTGCCCATCGAAGTGGGTCAGTCCCCGCCCCCGCCACCGGATCTGCTGGAACTGGGCCGGCGTCAGCGGCGGATCGCTGCTCACCAGCCGGATGTGCATCACCGGCGTGTCGCTGCGCTCCAGGCTGGCGATCGCCCCCAGCCGCACCTCGTCGCTGAAGCCGGTCAGCCCCCGCGCCGCCGGCCGCGCCGCCCACACCCCCATCCCCGTGCGCGGCAGCAGGAAGAAGATCACCACGCTGCTCAGCGCCACCCCCAGGCTGAGCAGCAGCGAAAAGCGGAACAGCGGCCGCAGCGGCGAGCCCCCTCCCGGCGCCGCCCGCTGCGCCTCCGCCCGCGCCATTTCCTGCGCCACCAGCGTCGCCACCAGCAGCACCAAGAACAGCAGGAAGAGCACAAAAAACAGTCCCGACACCGTCAGCAGCGCTGCCGTCAACACCTCGAGAAAGGCCAGCAGTCCCAGCAACAGCGTGTCCCGGCCCGACTCCGGCGCCAGCAGCTTGCCCGCCCCCGCCAGCACCACCAGGTGCAGCGTGGCCTGCAGCAGGCTGTGCGACCACAACAGCGCGTCGCCGGCGTAGACCGGAAGGTAGAGCAGCAGCCCCGCCAACCAAACCCGGTTGGGGACGGTCAAGCTGCGCCGCCGCAAAAACCCATAGCAGCGCACCGCATAGGCGCTTCCCGCCGCCACCACAATCGGCCAGGCCAGCCGCCCGGTGCTGGCTAGGGTGAAAAACCCGGTCGCCAGCAACAGCAGCAGCAGGCCGTCGAAGTAGCGCCGCAGCGGCGTGCCCATGCTGCCAGTCTAACGCGCCTCCTCCCCGGCCGCGCTATGCTAGCGGTGGCATGGGCGCGCCCTTCCATTGGGTCTTCCACACTCCTTTGGCCGAGCAGAGCGACGATTTCCTGCTCTTGGCGGGCACCCTGGCGCGCGACTTCCAGGCCGAGCTGAGCGCCGCCCCCGCCCCAGCGGGGCGCAGCGCCGATTTGGGGCCACGGGGCCCCCAAATCGGCGCAAGCACAAGCGGGACGCGCGCCGCAGGCGCGCTGGGGCCCGCGCCAACCATCGGCTGGGTGCTGCGCGCCGATTTTGCCGGCGACGAGATGGAGGCGGAGGAGCGCGGCCGCGCCTTTTGGCTGGAACTCCACAGCCGCTGCCTCGACGCCAACCTCGCCATGGAACTGGTCGAGGGCTTCGAGCCCGCCCAAGGCTGGCGTCCCGCCTCCGGCCTGGCCCCCGCGCCGGAAGCCTCCGCCGCCGCCCTGCCAGCGGCGGCCGCCGCGCTGGCCCCGCCCGCGCCGGCGGCGCTCGCCCGCCAGCGCCCGCCCATCCCCGCCCAGACCGTCTACGACCTGCTGCGCGCCGACGACCCCGACCTCGACCGCAATCTGGACGAGACCATCGCCTGGATCGAAGCCGCCGGCCTACCCGTCATCAACCTGCTCAGCTATCTCGACCTGCCGCTGTTTCGCGGCTACGCCGCCGAGCACCCCGACGAGCGCGACCAGAACCTCTTCTTGCACATGCTGCACACCTGGGCCTGCTTCCGCCGCTGGGGCGCGGTGGGCGCGGTGTTGCCGCCGGCGCTGGCCCAGGCCTTCGCCGACCCGCGCTACCTGCGGTTGAACACCACCCAGTTCCGCTCCCCCGCCCCCGCCCTCTGCCTGCAACTCGCCGACTGGTCCGAGCCGGTGCGCCCGGTGGCCGGCGGCGCCCCGCAATGGGCCAAGGAGATCTACCTCACCCACCTGGACCCCCCCACCCCCGCCGACGACCGCGAGCTCACCCTGATGATCGTCAGCTACGACGAGCGCGGCGAGTTTGGCTTCATTCCCTTGGAGATCCCGCTCAGCCTGCCCGGCGTGGGCGAGTCCATCGCGGCTTTTTTCGCCCCCAGCGCCGGCGACGAGGAGCTGGGCGCCAACACCGAAGACCTGCATCGCCTCACCGTGCTGGCCGCCACCTATTGCCTCTATGCCACCGCCCGCGACCCCGCCCTCTACCTCGCCGGCTGAGGCCGGCGCCGCCGCGCCCGACCACGCCGCCACCGCCGGCGAAGCGCAGCGCCGGCTTGGGGCCGCGGGGCCCCCAAGCCGGCGTGAGCACAAGCGGGACGCGCGGCGCAGCCGCGCTGGGGCCCGCGCCAACCATTGGGAGGCCGCCTTCTTCGCCCTGCTCGCCGCCGCCGCCGCCGCGCTCGCCCTGTTGCGCCCCGACAAGGCGATTGATTTCCACGTCTACGTGGAGAACGCCCGCCACTACTTTCTGGCCGGCGCCGCCATGTACGGCCCCCACAGCGGCACCGGCTGGGCGGGCGGGGTGTACCGCTATCCCCCCATCTTCTTGGATCTGTTCCGCCCGCTCTCGCTGCTGCCGCTGCGGTGGGGCGCCGCGCTCTGGGCGGTGGGCAAGCTGGCCCTCGGCGGCGCCCTGGCGGTGCGCCTGCGCCGCCGCTGGCATCTGGCCAGCATCCTCCCCTTCTGGCCGGCGCTGCTGCTGGTGGCCGCTTACTTCATCCAGGAGTTACGCTACGGCAACGCCCAGTTCTATATCGTTGCCCTGGTGGTGCTCGCCTTCCTGGCCGACGATCCGCGCTGGGGCGGCTTCTGGCTGGGCTTCGCCGCCGCCCTCAAGGTCTGGCCGCTGTTCTTCTTCCCCTGCCTGGTCCCGCGCCGGCGCCTGCGCATGCTCGGCGCCGCCGTCGCCAGCGGCGTGGGCTGGACGCTGCTGCCGGTGCTCTGGCGCGGCTGGACGGCGCAGGGGCGGCTGCTCGCGCAATGGCTGGCGCAGGAGCGCTCCATCGCCGCCACCAGCGCCGCCCGCGGCGAGCTCTGGTACCCCGGCCAGTCGCTGCACGACGTCATGGCCCGCTACCTCGGCGTGTTGAACTACTCCCGCCTCGCCGACGCCCGCTACGTGCAGGTGGCCTGGGCCCACTGCGCCCCCGCCACGGTCGAGCGCCTGTGGTGGGCCGTGGTCGCGGTCTTGCTGGTGGCGATGTTTGGGTGGCTGTGGCGTGCCCAGGGCAGCGAGGACGGGGTGGTGGCGCTGTTGTTCTGCGGCGTGGTGGTGTTCGAGCCCCACGTCCACCGCCTCATCCTCGAGACCCTGCTGTGGTCGGCGCTGTGGCTGGCCTCCGAGCGGGCGCAGGGCCGCCTCGCCGGCTGGCGCCGCGCCCTGTTCTGGCTGGCGGTGGCGGCGGCGGTGGCGCAGCCCTTGGTGCCCGGCGCCGCCCGCCAGCGCTGGCTGCAGGTCTACGGCGTGGACTTCTTTTTCGTGGTGGTGCCGCTCACCGCCGTAGTGGCGCGGCAGGCCTGGCTAGGGCATATCGCCGATAGGCAGGCGCGCGCGGCGGCGGCAGACTGAGACAGCCTCAGGAGCCCGCGCCGATTTGCCACTTCGTCGCACTCTCGCAATTGGGCTGCTCGGCCTCTGCCTGTTCGCGGCAGGCGTGGGCGCCACCGGCGCCCACCCGCCCCAGGCACGGGCCCGGCCCAGCCCGCCGGCGCGCCGTCCCCCGGCCGCCTTGCCGGCCGCCGGCGCCGGTGCCGGCGCCGGCAGCTTGCTGCGCGCCGCCGCCCCCTACCTGAAGTCGCCCCGCGCCCTCGCCGACCAGGCCTCCGCCTTTCCCGCCGAGGGCGCGGTCGAGCTCTACCACCTCGACTACGAGCAGGTCATGCCCAGCGGCCTCTCCGGCCAGGTGGTGCAGCGCGTCTTCCAGATCCGCACCGCCGCCGCCGCCGCCGACTTTGTGCCCGACGACGTCTGGTACGACCGCTCCCGCTCCCGCTTTCAACTGGTCCGCGCCCAAGTGTTGCGCCGCGGCCGCATCCTCCACGGCACCGACCGTGGCGACCTGAACCCGGACGGCACCGGCAACCAGCCCCGGCACTTGACCTTGCCGCGGCTGCGCCTGGGCGACCGCGTCAACCTGGTCTACCTCCTGCTGCCCGACACCCGCCACGACTGGTCGCTGCTCGGCGGCCACTTCCTCGGCAACCTCTTCGCCTTCCGCGACAGCTACTCCACCCTGCGGGTGCGCTACGTGCTGGCCGCCCCCGCCGCCCAGGCCGCCGCCATCGCCACCAGCCAAGTGGGTGTGCCCCCACCCCGGCGCGGACGCGGCCGCAACGGCGAGCCCACCTGGAGCTGGCAGGCGCGGCGGCAAGCCGCCTTCTTCTCCACCCTGGACGGCCCCTCCATCACCGACCTATCGCCCTTTGTCCAGGTCTCCGGCTTCTCCTCCTGGGCGGCGATGGCGGATTGGTACAACAACCTGCTGGCGCGCCGCGCCCGCCTCGGCGGCGGCTTGCAGCAGCGCCTCTTGCAGGTGGCGCTGCCCGGCCTGGCCGCCGCCGCCCCCGGGCTGGGCGCGCGCCCCCCCGCCCAGATTCGCGCCACCGTGGCCCGCGTCTGGCGCTACCTGTCCGCCCATCTCGACTACCGCGGCGACGAGACCGGCATCCACGCCTATGTCCCCGCTCCGGTGGGCGCGGTCTTGGCCGCCGGCCAAGGCGACTGCAAGGACGGCGCCCTGCTGTTGACCGCTTGGCTGCGCGCCGCCGGCGTCGAGGCCGACTTGGCGCTGGTGCGCACCGCCGCCATGGGCCAGATCGCCCCCGCCGGCCCCAACGGCCAAGTGGCCGCCACCATGGCCGCCTTCGACCACGCCCTGGTCTACATCCCCGCCACCCAACAATGGATTGACACCACCGCCCCCAACTTCCTCTCCACCGAACTCCCCTCCTCCGACCAAAACAGCCTGGCGCTGATCGTGCGCGCCGGCCAGAGCCAACTGGTGCGCGTGCCCATGGCCGCCGCCAGCGCCAACCTCACCCGCCGCAGCCTGCGCTTCACCCCCGCCGGCGCCGGCTGGCTCCAGGCCGAGGGCGACATCCAGGTGCGCGGCGCCGACGCCCCACTGCTGCGCCAGCGCTACGCCGACCCCGCCCGCGGCCGCCGCGAGTTGGCCGCCTGGCTGCGCTCCATCTTCCCCCAAGCCCAGGTGGATTCGGTGGCGATCGCCGGGGTCGAGCCCTCCCGCTCCACCGTGCATCTGCAGTTCGCCGCCCGCATCCCCGCCGCCGGACTGCCGGCCGCCCTGCGCGCCGCCTGGTCGCGCCGCCATTACGCCCGCCTGCTGGCCCTCCAGGCCGAGCGCCGCCAAGCCCTCGAACTGCCGCTGCGCTGGCAACTCGACGAATCCTGGGCCGTGCAAGTCGGCGACCGCGCCGCCTGCGCCCAGCTTCGCCCCCCGCTGCGCCGCGACGGCCCCTTCGGCCAGCTCTCCATCTCCACCTCCTGCGCCAACGGCTGGTTCCAACTGCGCTCGCGCGTGGCCCAAACCTCCCGCCAAGTCCCCCCCGCCGACTACGCCGCCTTCCGCTCCTTCTGGCAGGGCGTGGACGCCGATCTCGCCGCCCCGGTGCTGGGCACCGAGTTCGCCGGCGCCGGCTCCCCGCTCGCCACCGCCCGATCCATGGGTGTCGGCAACCGCCGCTAGCGGCAGAAACTGCACCCGCACGCCCGCTCGTGCGTCACAATATCAAGACGTGCAGCGCGCGCAACCCATCTTCCTGGTGCTCTTGCTGCTGCTGCCGCTAGCCCCTTGGGCGGCGGCGGGGCTGCCAGCCTGCTGCCTGGGCGCGAGCTGCCCCATGGCCCCGGGGAAACCGGCCACCGCCAAGCCGCATTGCGCCCTGGGCGCCATGGGCGCGATGGGCGCCATGGGGGCGATAGGGGCGATGGGGGCGATGGGCGCGATGTCCCCAGCCCGGTGTCCCATGCCCTGCTGCGGCGTCTCGGCGGCCCCGCCGCTCAGCCCCCTGCCCGCCCTGCTGCTCGCCCTGCCCCCAGCCGCCACCGCATCCGGCGCCGTCCTCCCCCGGCGGCTGCGCCGCCTCGTCCTCGCCACTGGCCCCGCCCCCGCCCTGGGCTGGCGAGACCGCGTCTTCCATCCTCCCCAGGCCTAATTCGGCAGCCCCGCGCGCTCCCGAACCCAGCCCCTCGCGGGGGTCGCGCCGCTTTGCCTGCTGGCAAAATCGGCGCGAAAGGCTGCGAACCTGGGTCCCCTGAGCCCGCCTCGGGTTCTGGGGTGGTCGTAATTCCGCAGGCGCAGACGCGCCAGTGGCGCGTCTGCGCCCCCGGGAAGCGAATTCGGCGCGGCCCCCCTGGCAGTGAAGCAGCGCAGCGCCGACTTGGGGCCATGGGGCCCCCGAGTCGGCGCGAGCATGCCGCCCCGCGCATCTACAGCGGGGCGGCTCACAAGCGGGACGCGCGCCGCACCGGCCCGGCGCGGCTACAGCCGGGCCGGGCCGGCGCGCTGGGGCCCGCGCCCACCAAAGTGTCTGCGGCCCGCCTGGGCCGCGGGAGGATCCATGCGTTCGCTCTTCGTCTTCGTCTGGTTGGCCGTCTCCGCCTGGGGCGCCGTCCCCGGCGCCGTGCGCGGCATTGTCCACGATCCCCAGCATCGCCCCATTCCCGGCGCGCTCCTGCGGCTGCGCGCTGTGCATGCCCCCTGGCGGCAATCGGCCAGCTCCGATGCCAACGGCGAATTCCGTTTTTCCTCCGTCCCGCTGGGCGCGTACACCCTCACCGCCTCCCACCCCGGCTTTCGCACCGTGCGCCAGGCCCTGGTAGTCGCCGCCGGCCAAGCGCCCATTCTCCACCTCGAGCTGCCCTTGGCGGCGGTTAGCCAGAGCACCACCGTCACCGCCTCGGCGCCGCTGGCCGACGTCGCCTCCTCCACCCCCACCACCACCGTCACCCGCCTGGAGGTCGCCCGCACCCCCGGCGCCGACCGCACCAACAGCCTGGCCGCCATCACCGACTTCGTCCCCGGCGCCTACATGGTCCACGACCAGTTGCATGTCCGCGGCGGCCACCAGGTCAGTTGGCTGGTGGATGGCGTGCCCGTGCCCAACACCAACATCGCCAGCAACGTCGGCCCCCAATTCGATCCCAAGGACATGCACGCCCTCCAGGCCCAGCGCGGCAGCTACGACGCCGAGTACGGCGACCGCACCTACGGCGTCTTCAACGTCGTGCCCCGCACCGGCTTCTCCCGCAACCGCCAGGCCGAGTTGGTGCTCAGCGCCGGCAGCTTCGGCCAGACCAACGATCAACTCAACCTCGGCAGCCACACCGACCGCTTCGCCTACTACGCCAGCCTGAGCGGCAACCGCTCCGCCCTGGGGCTGGAGACGCCCACCGCCCAGGTGCTGCACGACGCCGACAATGGCCTTGGCGGCTTTCAGTCGCTCCTCTTCAACCTCGATCCCAAGGACCAGTGGCGGGTGGTCGCCTCCGAGCGCCGCGACTTCTACCAGATCCCCAACACTCCGGCGCAAGACACCGCCGCCCAGCACGATGCCCAGCGCGAAGCCGACGCCTACGTCAATTTCAGTTGGGTGCGCACCCTCAGCCCCAGCGCCGTGCTCACCGTCTCGCCCCTCTACCACTACAACGCCGCCGACTACCGCGGCGGCCCCAACGACTTCCCCCTCAGCACCACCGACGACCGCTCCTCCCAGTACGCCGGCGCCCAGGCCGTGCTCAACGCCTCGACCGCCCGCAACAGCCTCGCGCTGGGCTTCTACGGCTTCGCCCAGCGCGACCAGCAGTTCTTTGGCCTGCGGTTCAACGATGGCTCCCAGCCCAACCTGAGCCAAAACCAGCCCGCCCGCGGCCAGCTCGAGGAGGAGTTCCTCGAGGAAAAATTCCAGCCCTGGAGCTGGCTGACCCTCATGGGCGGCCTGCGCCAGTCCCACTTCCGCGGCAGCCTGGCCGAAGACGCCACCTCGCCCCGGCTGGGGCTGGCGCTGGCCCTGCCGCGCCTGCACTGGGTGCTGCGCGGCAACTACGGCCGCTACTACCAGCCCCCGCCGCTGGTGACCGCCTCCGGCCCGCTGCTGCAGTTCGTCACCGGCCAGAACCTGGGCTTTATCCCCTTGCGCGGCGAACGCGACCAGGAGTGGCAGGTGGGCCTCACCCTCCCCCTGCGCGGCTGGGCCCTCGACGGCGACTACTTCCACAACCGCGCCCGCAACTTCTTTGACCACAACAATATCGGCAACTCCGATCTCTTCTTCCCGCTCACCATCGCCGCCGCCCGCGTCTACGGCTTCGAGGCCACGCTGCGCTCCCCCCGCCTCTGGAACCGCGGCCAGGTCCACCTCGCCTACTCCAACCAGATCGCCGAGGGCGCCGGCGCCGTCTCCGGCGGCCTCACCGACTTCTCCCCTCCCCAAGGCTGGTTCCTGCTCGACCACGACCAGCGCAACACCCTTGACGCCGGCGCCGACCTCAACCTCCCCGGCGCCGCCTACCTCTCGGCCAATCTCTACTTCGGCTCCGGCTTCGCCAACGGCAACGCCCCCCCCGCCCACCTCCCCGGCCACGCCGAGGTTGACCTCACGCTGGGCAAGCCAATCGCCGAAAACCTCTCCATCGCCGCCACCGTCCTCAATCTCGCCAACTGCCATCTGCTCACCGACAACAGCCTCACCTTCGGCGGCACCCACTGGAACAGCCCGCGCCAGGTCTACCTGGAACTCCGGTACCGATTCCGTTACTAGCTGCGGCTGCGGTGCCGAGCGCACCCACCTTGGCCGAAGGGAGGGGAAACGGGTAAGCTGGAAGATGCACGGAGGGTTCGCTGTGGACGCTGACACCCCAGGGCTCGGGCGGAGCGCCGTAAGCGTGGGGGGCGACGGCGGCGACGTGCCGGCGGCGGCTGCGCCGCGCCTGGACCATGCGCAGAGGCTTGATTGTCGTGTTGGTGCTGGCGATCCTGGCCGCTGGGGCGGCCTGGGGATGGCTGCGCTCGGCCCATGGCTTCAGCGCCCGCGCCCGCCCCACCTGGATCGAGGCCAAGCTGGCGGCGCTGAGCCGGGCCCTGGCCCTGCCCGGCAATGAGAACGCCGTGAAGAATCCCTACCCCGCCACCCCCGCCGCGCTGGCCCAAGGCCGCCAGATCTTTCACTCCCAGTGCGCCCTCTGCCACAACGACAACGGTGACGGCCGCACCGCCCTGGGGCAGTCTCTCTATCCCAAGCCCCCCAACCTGCGCGGTTTGACCCAGGACAAGAGCGACGGCGACCTTTTCTTCACCATCCGCAACGGCGTCCGCATGAGCGGCATGCCCGCCTGGAGCCAGGATTCCGATGAACAAATCTGGAACTTGGTGAGCCTGATCCGCACCCTCAAAACGCAATGAAAACCCTTCGCATCCTCGGTTGTCTGCTGGGCTTGGCCTTGGCGCTCGGGGCGCAGGACCAGACCCAAATCGTGATCACCGGCCAGGTGAAGTACAACCTCGCGCTGCCGCTGTTCAACCCCGGCCCCGGCGTGCCCGCCGCGGTCGCCTCCACCTTCGACAACGTGCTCTGGAACGACCTCTACCAGTCGGCGGTGGTGAACCTGGTGGGGCGCAGCCTATATACCGCCCCCACCCCCGCCGCCGAGACCGACCTCAACAACCCCGCCCTGCGCGGCGCCTGGACCGCCCCGCCGCTCTCCATCCAGCGCCTGGCCTTCGGGGCGCTGCAGGTGAACCAGGGCGGCCTGGTGGTGGACGGCTTCCTCTACGACGTCACCCAGCCCCCCGGGGCGGGCCGCCTGCTGGCCCGCCGCTACGCCAACCCCGACACCCCCGACGGCGCCCGCGCCATCGCCCACCACCTCGCCGACGACATCATCGCCGCCCTCGGTTTTGGCCCCGGCATCGCCAGCAGCCAGATCGCCTTCATCAGCAACCGGTCCGGACACCAGGAGGTCTGGACCATGGACTACGACGGCCACAGCCAGCAGCAGCGCACCCACCTCCATAGCATTGCCTACTCCCCCCGCATCTCCCCCAACGGCCAAACCCTGGCCTTCATGAGCTCGGTCGGCGGCCAGCCCCAAATCAAGCTGCTCTCCCTGCTTACCAACCGCCTGCTCCGCTTTCCCGCCTACCGCGGCCTGGCCGAGTCCCCCGCCTGGTCGCCCGACGGCAGCCAGCTCGCCTTCGCCGCCAACATGGGCGGCCCCAACATGGAGATTTACACCATCCACGCCGACGGCACCGGCCTCCACCGCCTCACCTTCTCCCACGGCTACGACAACATGTCCCCCGCCTGGAACCCCAAGCCCCCCCCCGGCAGCCCCGGCCAGATCGCCTTCGTCAGCAGCCGCATCGGCCTGCCCCAGATCTACACCATGAACGCCGACGGCAGCGACCAGCAGCGGGTACCCCTGGGGGGATACGCCGTCAGCCCCTCCTGGTCCCCCAACGGCCTCTCCCTGGCCTTCGCCTGGGTCCGCGGCGGCGGCGGGGAGAACAGCGGCCTGTCTGATATTTATTTGTGGTATTTCGGCGATCAGAAGTATGTCCAGTTGACCCATAATGGAGACCGAAACGACTTTCCCAGTTGGGCGCCCGACAACCGCCACATCGTCTTCCAGTCCGGAAAGCAGTACCACACCCAACTGTTCACCGTCGCTGCCGACGGCTCCGTGCCCACGCAGCTCACCTCAGCCGGCAGCAATGAAATGCCCAACTGGTCGTGGCACTGACCCAGCACCTGAAAGGAACCGAGTCCATGCGCAAAGCCCCTTCGTCCCACCTTGTGACCGCCCTCATTTCTGGTTCAGCCTTGGCGCTGTGCTTGGCCATGGCTGCCTGCGGCCACAAAGCTGTGCCTCCGCCTCCGCCCCCGGCGCCGCCCAAGGCCGCCGCCCCGGCGCCCACCATCACCCTCCAGGCCGACCCCACCGCCATCCAGAGCGGCGCCGCCTCCACCCTGACCTGGGCCTCGACCAACGCCACCCGGGTGGAATTGAACGGCACGGCGGTCAACCTCAACGGCAGCCAGCAGGTCACTCCCTCCCAGTCCACCGACTATGAGGTGGTGGCCACCAACGCCGATGGCCAGACCGCCAACGCCACCGTGCGCGTCACCGTCACCCAGCCCCCGCCGCCGCCGGCGCCTCCCGCCCCGGTCGTCCAGAATGTGGGCTCCTTCTCCGACAACGTCAAGGACGCCTTCTTCGACTACGACAAGAGCGACATCCGGCCCGACGCCGAGACCGTGCTGCAGGCCGATGCCCAGTACTTCAAGCAGAACCCCGACATCAACCTCCAGGTCGTCGGCCACTGCGATGCCCGCGGCAGCGCCGAGTACAACCTGGCGCTGGGCGAGCGCCGCGCCGATGCGGTCAAGAACTACCTGGTGTCGCAAGGCATTGACGCCAGCCGCATCTCCACCACCAGCGTCGGCAAGGAGCAGCCCTTCTGCACCCAAACCACCGACGACTGCTACCAGCTCAACCGCCGCGGCCACTTCGTCAAGGGCAATTGATTCCCCCGGACCCTCCCGGGCCGCCGCGGCCCGGGAGGGCCCGACCCCGCCCCCGGAGCCGGGTGCGCGGGGTACAATGAGCAAAAATCGTTAGCCGACGGCTCTGCCAGCCGCCGGGGGGAGGCTGGTATGCGGAAAAATCTCGTGGCGATTGCGTTGTTGGCCGCGCTGGGGGCGCTATCGTTCTCCCGCCCCGCCGCCGCCGAAGACAAGGGCATCCTGGCGCTGCAGCAGAGCGTCAGCCTGTTGATGAGCCAGGTGGCCGACCTGCAAAGGACCCTCAACACCTCCCTGGGCATGATGCAGGGCCTGGTGACCCAGAACACCGACACCGTCAACAAGCTCTCCGCCGCCGTGGACGGCATCCAGCGCGCCCTCAACGGCACCCAAGTGGTGTCCGCCCAGCACCAAAGCGACATCAGCAAGCAGTTCGGCTCGCTCTCCGCCACCATCTCCGAGTTGCAGGCCCACCTGCAGCGCATGGACGAGACGCTGAAGCAGATCCACCAGATGCAGCAGACCATTCCGCCGCCCACCGCACCCGCCGCCGGCGCCGCCCCCGCCGACGCCGCCGCCGGCGACAGCGGCGCCCCCGCCGCCTCCTCCACCTCGCTGCAGCTCTACCAGACCGCCCTGCTCGACTTCCAGAAAAATTCCCCCGCCGCGCTGGGCGAACTGGCCAGCTTCATCCGCAACTATCCCAACGATCCCCAGGTGCCGGATGCCATGTACTACCTCGGCACCATCTTCATGCAGAAGACGCAGTACAACGAGGCCATAGACCGCTTCAGCCAGGTGGTCGAGCAGTACCCGGACAGCCCCAAGGCGCAGTTGGCCGAACTCAACAAGGGCATCTGCCTCGCCCGCCTGGGCAACCGCACCGCCGCCATCAGCGAGCTGCGGGCGCTGAAGAAGAACTACGCCGGCACCGAGGCCGCTCGCCAAGCCGACATCGAACTGCGCAGCCTGCTGCGCGTCCGCTAGCGCCCTCCCAACCCAGCCCCGCCGGCCGCGGTGGCACAGCCCGTCTTGGCTGTGCAGGCGCCAGCTTGGCTGGCCTCAGTTTCCGCCGCAGCAGACCGGCGGGCTGCCCCCCGGCGGCGGCATGCCCGGCAGGCTGGGCGTGGGCGGCGCGCCCGGCGCCGTCGGCATCGTCGGCGGCGCCTGCCCCGGCAGGCCCGCCCCCGGCGGCGGCAAGCTCATGGCGCCGTTGCCGCTCGGGCGCGGCGGCGGCGCGTCGCCGGGACGGCGCAGCGTGGGCGGCGGTTCCGCCGCCTCCCGCTCCTCCTGCGCCGCCTCCCGCTGCTGTTGCCGCGCCTGCGACGCCAGCGCCGGGTCGGGGGTGCTGTCCACGATGTGGGTGCCGTTGGGCAGGTAGGTCGTCACCCGCGCCACCCGCCCGCCGATGAAGCGCACAAACACCGTCTTCGCCGGCGGTCGGCCATACATCCAATCCTCGTAGGGCTGCCCCTGGGCGCTGGTCTCGCGGTCCTTGTTGTTGGTCCGCCCCAGCGCCGCCACCACCATCCCCGGGGTCATGCCCACCAGCACCCGATGGCTGTGGATGGCCGCCTTTACCGGCGCCGGCAGCGCCCGCACCATCATCTCCGCCTCCGCCGGCCGGTCCCAGTCGATCAGCGCCCCCAAATCCGCCTTCACCGCCGCCGGCGTCAGCGGCGGCACCCCGCCGGCGAAGTGCAGCGTGATCAATGCTCCCCGCGGCCCCACCTGGCTCGGCCCCACCGGCTGCGCCCCGCCCCCCATGCCGATGGAGACGTGGTTGTACCAGTGGTCCTTGTGCGGCCCGCCGTTGAGGTCAAATACAATGCGGTCGCCCTTGAACGTGATGGCGGTGATCGCCACCCGGTCGCCCACTTTGGCGGCGAGGCCGTGCTCCTGCAGCGCCTGCGCCACCTTGCTCGGGTCCAGCACCTGCCCGCTCGCGCCCAGGTCCACGCCGTGCTTGTTCGGCGGCAGCGCTTGGCGGGCAATGCCCACCTCGGCGATCAGGCTGCGGATGATGGCCATCTTCTGCGCCTCGCTGATGCGCGGCGCCGAGGCCGCCAGCGGCAGCCACAACAGCCCCCCCAGTCCCAGCACAGCCCCCATCGTGCGATAGCCAAACACGATGGCTCTATTATAGTCCCCTCGCCGCCGCGCGAGCATGCCGCCCCGCGCTGTTACAGCGGGGCGGCTCACAAGCGGGCCGCGCGCCGCACCGGCCTGGCGCTTGCTACAGCCGGGCCGGGCAGGCGCGCTGGGGCCCGCGCCCACCAAGGCGCGCCCGCGCCCGTCTTCAGTGCGGCAGCTCGACCTCGATCTGGTTGAGCACGTGGAAGCCCCGCCAGCCGTCCTTGGCCGCCACCGCCCGCGCCATGCGCGTGGCCACCCCCTTGTGCTCGGCCGAGTGCACCACCCCGCGCAGGGTGATGTCGTCGCCGCTGACCGCTAAATTGACCTGGTCGCCGCTCAGCGGCGCGGCGCGCAGCGCCGCCGCCAAGTCCTGCTCCAGCGCCGCCGCGCTCTTGGGCCCGGCCGGCTTGGCCGGCGCATTGTGGACGAACTTGCCCGCCCGGGCGGCGGGATGCAGGGGGTGGGCGGGGGCGTGCGCCGGCGTTTGCGGCAGCCAGAAAAAGGCGAACAGAAGCGTGGGCAGGAGCATGGCTCTTCCTGCAACGATACTACAATAGCCCCATGGAACACGGCGATTTCTGCGACCTGCTGATTGTCGGCGCCGGCCCCACCGGCTTGGCCTGCGCCATCGAGGCGGGCAAAGCCGGGCTGCGCGCTATCGTGGTGGAAAAAGGCTGCCTGGTCAACTCCCTGTTTCACTACCCCGCCAACATGGTCTTCTTCACCACCTCCGAGCTGCTGGAGATCGGCGGCGTGCCCTTCACCACCGCCCTCGCCAAGCCCAACCGCCTGGAGGCGCTGGAGTACTACCGCAAGGTCGCCGCCCACTTCGCCCTCGACACCCGCCTTTACGAGCGCGTCGAGGCCATCTCCCCTCTCCTGCCCGGTTTCGAGGTCGCCACCACCCGCGCCGACGGCAGCCGCGGCCGCTACCGCGCCGCCGCCGTGGTCATCGCCACCGGCTACTATGACCTGCCCAACCTAATGGGCATTCCCGGCGAGGACCTTCCCCACGTCCGCCACTACTTCCAGGAGGCCCACGCCTTCGCCGGCCAGGAGGTGGCCATTATCGGCGGCAAGAACTTCGCCGCCGAGACCGCCCTCGACCTCTACCGCCATGGCGCCCGCGTCACCCTCATCCACCGCCAGGCCGAGCTCGCCGCCAGCATCAAGTATTGGGTCCGCCCCGACATCGACAACCGCATCAAGGCGGGCGAGATCCGCGCCCGCTTCCGCACCCGCGTGCTCGAGGTCCTGCCCGGCCGCCTGCGCCTCGCCACCCCCGAGGGCGAGGCCGAGATGCGCGCCGATTTCGTCTTCGCCCTCACCGGCTACCATCCCGACTTCGACTTCCTCCGCGCCGCCGGCGTCGCGCTCGACCCCGCCTCCCGCCCGCTCTGCGATCCCGCCAGCTACCAGACCAACGTCCCCGGCCTCTACCTCGGCGGCGTGGTCGTCGCCGGCCGCAACACCTCGGAGATCTTCATCGAGAACGGCCGCTTCCACGGCCAGGTGATCGTCGCCCACCTCCTCGCCCAGCGCGCCGCCGCCCCACTGGCATGACCACCGAGACCATCCTGCAGATCGAGACCAGCCTGGACGACTGCAGCCCGCAGGTGGTCGGCTACGTGCTCGAGCGGGCGCTCGAGCTGGGCGCGCTCGACGCCTACGCCCTCGCCGCGCAGATGAAGAAGCACCGCCCCGGCGTAGTGCTCACCCTGCTCGCCCGCCCGGAGCGGCGCGACGTGCTGGTGGAACTGCTGCTGCGCGAGACCCCCACCCTGGGGGTGCGCATCCTGGCCTGCGAACGCGTGGTGCTGGAGCGCGCCCAGGCCACGGTCGCCACCCCCTTCGGCCCCATCCAGGTCAAGGCCGCCGGCGACAAGGCCGCGCCCGAATACGACGATTGCCGCGCCGCCGCCCGCCGCCATGGCGTCCCCCTGCGCCAAGTTATGGATGCCGCCCTCGCCGCCTGGCGCCGCCAAAGTTAGCCCCGCCCCCCCTGTTTTTTGCCCCGCCGCGGCCGGGGAAATATGAGATACTGGCAATCACGCTGGATCCCCCCCCCGAGTGAGTTGGTGCTGGTAGCATGGATATTCGCACTCTGCTGTTGGGCGATCTGGTGTTGCAGGTGTGCTGTGCCCTGGGCCTGCTGCTGATGAGCCGCGGCGTGCCCGGCTTCCGGGGCCTGCGCTGGTTCGCCTGGGCCTACGCCGGCGCCACCGCCGGCATCGTGCTGATGCTGCTCCAGGGCCACCTGCCCGCCCCCTGGACCATGGCCGCCGGGCGCACCCTGCTGCTGCTGGCGGCGGTGCTGCTCACCCAGGGCATCGCCGAGTTCGTGGTGCCCGCGTCCAGCGCCCTGGGCTGGGGCCTGCCGCTGCTGGGCGTCTATGCCCTGGTGGATTTCCTCCGCCCCCACGGCAGCCCCGGCTCGGTGGGCGAGGTGGTGCTGTTCGGCGTCGCCTTCGCCGCCCAACTGCTGGTCGGCATCCTGGTGCTGGCCTCCAATCCCCACCCCGCCGAGCGCACCGCCAGCCGCGCCACCGCCGGCCTGCTCGCCGGCTTGGCCACCCTCAGCCTGGCCCGCGCCGCCATCGCCCCGCTGCGCCGCCTCGGCCCCGCCTCCAGCTCCTACAACGCCCTCATGTTCGGCGGCGTGGTGCTCCACATGCTCTTCAGCGCCGGCATGGCCTTCGGCTTCATTTGGATGATGACCGCGCGCCTGCGCCAGGAGTGGGAACACCAGGCCCGCACCGACGACCTCACCGGCCTGCCCAACCGCCGCGCCCTCGAGCTCGCCGGCGAGCGCGAACTGGCCGCCTGCCGCCGCCGCGGCGGCCCGCTGGCGGTGCTGGCCATGGACCTGGACCACTTCAAGCAGCTCAACGACACCTACGGCCACGCCGCCGGCGACCGCGTGCTGGCCGCCGCCGCCCGCGCCTTCGCCGCCGGCCTGCGCAGCTCCGACCTGGTCGGCCGCCTGGGCGGGGAGGAGTTCGCCGCCGTGCTGCCCGAGCGCGACGCCGAGCGCGCCCTGGAGATCGCCGAGCGCCTCCGCCTCCGCCTGGAATCACTCCGCGTCAGCTTCGAGGGCCAGCCCCTGCGCATCACCGCCAGCCTGGGCGTGGCCGCCCTCGCCGATCCCGGCGAGGGCTGGCACGAGCTGCTGCGCCGCGCCGACCGCGCCCTCTACGAGGCCAAGCGCGCCGGCCGCAACTGCTGCCGCAGCGCCGAGGCCGCCCCCCCCCCCCCCCCCCCCCGCGCCGTCGCCAGCGCCGGCGCCCGCGCCACCGCCTAGCCCGGCCGGACTAGCCGCCCGCAATCGCCCCCAGCACGATCAGCGGCTCCTCCCCCCGCGCCACCGCCGCCGGCAGCGGCGTCTCCGGCGGTTCGTGGGAGACATCGCGCGCCCCGGCGAAGTAGCGCACGTAGGCCCGCCGCCGCCCGCTGTCGTGCTCGCGAAGGGTGCCCCGCAGCATGGGATAGCGCGCCTCCAGCGCCTCCAGCGCCGCCCCCAGCGTCGCCTCCCCCCCCAACTCCAGCTCCACCGCCGCGCCCACCCCCGCCAACGTGCGCAAATGCGGCGGCAGCTCCACCACGATCACGGCAGCACCTGCGCCTCCACCGACAGCACCGCCGGCAGGTCGCGCACGATCGCGTTCCAGCTCTCGCCCCCGTCGGCGGAGGCGTAGACCTGCCCCCCCGTGGTGCCGAAGTACACCCCGCAGGGATCGAGCTGGTCCACCGCCATCGCCTCGCGCAGCACGTCCACGTAGCAGTCGCGGTCGGGCAGCCCCCGCCCCAGCTCCTGCCATCTCTCCTCCCCGCCCCGGCTGCGGTACACCCGCAGCTTGCCCCCCGGCGGATAATGCTCGCTGTCGCTCTTGATCGGCACCACGTAGACCGTCTCCGGCTCGTGCGCGTGCACCTCCACCACAAAGCCAAAGTCGGTGGGCAGGTCGCCGCTGATCTCCCGCCAGTCGTCGCCGGCGTTGTCGCTGCGCATCACGTCCCAGTGCTTCTGCATGAACAGCGTCTCCGGCCGCGCCGGGTGGCGGGCGATGCGGTGCACGCAGTGGCCGATCGCGGCGGCGGGGTCGGGCAGGTAGCCGGAGCGCAGCCCGCGGTTGATCGGCCGCCAGCTCGCCCCCCCGTCGTCGCTGCGAAAGGCGCCGGCGGCGGAGATCGCCACCCACAGGCGCCCCGGCCGCGCCCGATCCAGCAGGATGGTGTGCAGGCACAGCCCCCCCGCCCCCGGCTGCCACTGCGGGCCGGTGCCGTGGCCGCGCAGCCCCGCCAGCTCTTGCCAGCTCTCCCCCCCGTTGCTCGAGCGGAACAGCGCCGCGTCCTCCACCCCGGCGTAGACCAGGTCGGGATCGTCCGGCGCCGGCTCCAGGTGCCACACCCGCTTGAACTCCCAGGCGTGCTGGGTGCCGTCGTACCACTGGTGGGTGGTCAGCGGCCGGCCCGTCGCCGCCGTGGTGTCGTAGGCGAAGCGGTTGCTCTCCCCCCGGGCCGGTCCCGGCGCGGCCGCCGCCCCGCCCGCCGGCGTGCCCGGCTGCTGCCAGCTCCGGCCCCCGTCGTCGGAGCGCTGCAGCACCTGCCCGAACCAGTCGCTCGCCTGCGAGGCGTAGAGGCGGTTGGGGTCGGCGGGCGAGCCCTTGAGGTGGTAGACCGGCCAGCCCGCGAACAACGGCCCGGCGATCTCCCACTGCCGCCGCTGGCCGTCGGCGCTCAGCAGAAAAGCGCCCTTGCGCGTGCCCACCAATACCCGTACCCGGCTCATCCTCCCCGTCTCCTTCCCCGGTCTAGTAGCTCGGCGCCGCCTCCCCCGCCACCGCCGCCGGCTGCGCCTTCTTCTTCCCCATCCAGCCCTGCAGCCGGTCCATGTAGATGTACACCACCGGCGTGATATACAGCGTCAGGAACTGCGCCAGCACCAGGCCCCCCACCACCGCCAGCCCCAGCGGCCGCCGGCTCTCCGCCCCCGGCCCGGTGCCGATGGCGATCGGCAGCGTCCCCACCAGCGCGCAGAAGGTGGTCATCATGATGGGGCGGAAGCGCACCAGCGCCCCCTGGTAGATCGCCTCCTCCGGCCCGTGGTTGTTCTCCCGCTCCGCCTGCAGCGCGAAGTCGATCATCATGATGGCGTTCTTCTTCACGATCCCGATCAGCATGATGATGCCCACGATGGAATAGATGTTCAGGTCCACGTGGAAGTACCACAGCGTCAGCAGCGCCCCGCACGCCGCCGCCGGCAGCCCCGACAGGATGGTGAGCGGGTGGATGAAGCTCTCGTAGAGGATGCCCAGCACGATGTAGATCACCAGCACCGTCATCACCAGCAGCAGCGCCATCCCCTGCATGGACTGCTGGAACACCTGCGCCGTGCCCTGGAAGGTCAGGTTGATGGTGGGCGGCAGCATCTCCCGCGCCGTCTGCTGGATCAGGTCCACCGCCGTGCCCAGCGACGCCCCCAGCTTCAGGTCGAAGGAGATGGTCACCGCCGGAAACTGCCCGATGTGGTTCACCGTCAGCGGCCCCAGGCTCTGGGTGAAGTTGGTCACCGCGCTCAGCGGCACCAGCGCCCCGTTGCTGGAGTGCACGTAGAGGTAGGAGAGCGTCTGCGGGTTGAGCTGGTACTTCTGCTGCAGCTCGGTGATGACGTAGTACTCGTCGTCGGGGGCGTAGATCATGGACAACTGCCGCTGCCCGTAGGCGGTGTAGAGCGCCTGCTCGATCTGGCTGGCGCTCACCCCCAGGCTGCTGGCCTTGTCGCGGTTGATCACCACGTTCACCTGCGGGTTCTGCATCTGCATGTCGGTGTTCACATCCTTGAGGATGGCGAACTGCGACAGCTTCTGCGCCAGCAGCGGGGCGTAGTGGTAGAGCTCGTCCGGGTTGGTCCCCTCCAGCGCCACCTGGTACAGGCTCTTGGTGCCGTGCGCCCCGATCTTGATCGGCGGCGGGTTCTGCAGGAACACCTGCACCCCCGGGATTTTGGCCAGCACCGGCCGCACCGCCGCGATGATCTGGTCGGCGCTGCGGCTGCGCTCCGCCCGCGGCTTGAGGTGGTCGTAGACGGCGCCGGTGTTGCCCGCCCCGCCCCCCGCCATCGCCATCGCTGCCTGCGTCTCCGGCAGCGCGTCGAACACCTTGATCACCTCCAGCTCGTGCTGCCGCATCGCCGTCCAGGAGATGCCCTGCGCCGCCTGCACCTGCGCCACCACCTCGTCCATGTCCTGGTTGGGCAAAAAGCCGGTGGGCAGGATGAGGAACAGCTTGATGGTCAGGCCCAGCACCGCCAGCGCTCCCAGCATGGTCAGCGCCGGATGCCGCAGCACCGCCTTCAGGGTGGCGTTGTAGGCGCGGTACATCAACTGGTAGCCGCCCTCGAGGAAGTTGTACACCGCGCCGTGGCGGCGGTGCCCCTCCGGTTTGAGGAAGCGGCTGCACAGCATCGGCGTCAAGGTCAGCGACACCAGCCCGCTCACCAGGATGGCCGCCCCGATGGTCACCGCAAACTCGTGCAGCAGCCGCCCCAGCACCCCACCCATGAACAGGAAGGGGATGAACACCGCCGACAGCGACAGCGTCATGGAGAGGATGGTGAAGCTGATCTCCTTGCTGCCGTCAAACGCCGCCTGCAGCGCCGCCTTGCCCATCTCCATGTGGCGGACGATGTTCTCCAGCATCACGATGGCGTCGTCCACCACGAAGCCCACCGACAGCGTCAGCGCCAGCAGCGAGAGGTTGTCCAGGCTGTAGTGCAGCAGGTACATCACCGCGAACGTGCCCACGATGGTGAACGGCAAAGCCAGGCTGGGGATGGCGGTGGCGGAGATGTTCTTCAGGAACAGGAAGATCACCAGCACCACCAGGAACATGGTCAGCAGCAGGGTGAACTTGACGTCGTTGACCGAGGCCCGCACCGGAATCGATTTGTCGTACTCCACCTGCAGCTTGATCGAGGGCGGGATCGAGCGCTGCATCGCCGGGATCAGCGCCTTCACCCGGTCCACCGTGTTGATGGTGTTCGCCCCCGGCTGCTTGTTGATGGTCAGCAGCACCGCCGGGGTGCCGTTCACCCAGCTCTCGTTCTTGTCCACCAGCACGCTGTCCACCACGTGGGCGATGTCCTGCAGCCGCACCGGCGCGCCGTTGTGCTCGGCCACGATCAGCGAGCGGAAGGCGGCGGCGCTGGTCAACTGCCCGGTGGCCTGCACCGTGTAGGCCTTGTTCTTCCCCCACAGCACCCCGGCCGGCAGGTTCACGTTGCCGTTCTGGATCGCCGTCTGCACCTGGTCAATCCCCACCCCCCGCGCCGCCATCGCCAGCGGGTTCAACTGCACCCGCACCGCGTACTTGCGCGCCCCCATCACGTTCACCTGCGCCACCCCGCTCAGCATCGAGATCTGCTGCCCCACCACGTCCTCGGCGTAGTGGTCCACCGTCGACAGCGGCTGCGTGCTCGAGCTCAGCGCCAGGTTGAGGATGGAGGTGTCGGCCGGGTTGACCTTGTGGAAGGTGGGCGGCGCCGGCATGCCCTGCGGCAACTGCCCTCCCGCCGCGTTGATCGCCGTCTGCACATCCCCCGCCGCCCCGTCTATGTCCCGGCTCAGGTCGAACTGCAGCGCGATCGAGGTCGAGCCCTGCTGGCTGCTCGAGCTCATCTCGTCCAGCCCGGGGATGGCGGCGAACTGCTTCTCCAGCGGCGTCGCCACCGAGCTCGCCATGGTCTGCGCGCTCGCCCCCGGCAGCCCCGCGTTCACCTGGATGGTGGGAAAGTCCACGTTGGGCAGGTCGCTCACCGGCAGCGCCCGGTAGGCCACGATGCCAAACACCAGCAGCGCCATCATCAGCAGCGCGGTGGCGATCGGACGGCGGATGAAGATGCTCGCCAGGTTCATGCCCTACTCCTGCGCCTGCGTGCCCGGATTGGGCCCCGCCCCCTGCGCCTGTACCCCCGGCCGCACCGTCACCTTCGCCCCCGGGTACAGCGCCAACTGCCCGTCGGTCACCACCGTCTCCCCCGGCGCCACCCCCTTGGCGATCACCGTCACCCCGTTGGCCGTGGTCGAGGTGGTCACGGTGCGGTTCTCCACCGTCCCCGCCGGCGTCACCACGTACACGTACATGTCGTTCTGTCCGGTCAGCACCGCCGTCGAGGGCACCACCGTCGCCCCGTCCTGCACCGACAGCGTCACGTCGGTGTTGACATACTCGCCCGGCCACAGCCGCTGCTGCGCGTTGGGAAAGGTCCCCATCAACTGGATGGTGGCGGTGCTGTTGTCAATGCTGTTGTTGATGAAGCTCAGCACCCCCGCCTCCGGCGACGCCTCCCCCTGCGCCTGCGCCCGCACCTGCAGCGGATGCCGCGCGTTCAGCGCCTTCAGCTCCAGCAGGTACTGCTCCGGCACCGAAAACGAGACGTAGATCGGCGCGATCTGGTTGATCGTCACCAGCACCGTCGCGTTGGGCTGCACTACGTTGCCCGCCTGCACCAGCAGGCTGCCGGTGCGCCCGTCAATCGGCGAGGCGATGGTGCAGTAGCTCAGGTTCAGCTTCGCCGTCTCCACCGCCGCCCGGTCCGCCCGCACCACCGAGTCGTCCGCCGCCGCCGCCGCCTGCAACTGCTCGTTCTGCTCCACCGACACGATCCCCTGCTTGGCCAGGTCGCCGTAGCGCTTGGCCTCCACCTGCGCCTGGCTGTCGTTGGCCAGGTCGCGCGCCAGGTTGGCCTGCGCCTGCGCCAAGGCCGCCTGGTAGGGCTGCGGGTCTATGGTGAACAGCACCTGCCCCTTGTGCACCTCGTCGCCTTGGCGGAAGCCCACCGTCTTCAGCTCCCCCCCCACCAGCGACTTCACCGACACCGTCGCCATCGCCTGCACCGAGCCGATTGCCTCCAGCCGGGTCGGCACATTTTGCGTCGTGGCGCGAGCCACCGTCACCGCCACCGGCGCCAGCGCCGCCGCCTTGGGCGTGGCCGCCTTGCAGCCCGCCAGCAGGCTGGCCAGCAGCCCCATCGCCGCCGCGGCGGCCAAAGTCCGAGCAGGTGTCGAAAGTCGCATAGTCGGGCGCGGGGGCTCGCCGTCGCGCACACCCCCCCAGACTTTCAATTGTATATCCGTCGGCCCGGTTTTTCCCCGCCTTCTCCCCCTTCCTTTTCCCCGGTTACGGTTAATGACAGCCTTGTCCGATCGCGGGGGTCGCGCCGCTTTGCCTGCTGGCAAAATCGGCGCGAAAGGCCGCGAACCGGGGTCCCCAGAACCCGCTTCGGGTTCTGGGGTGGTCGTAATTCCGCAGGCGCAGACGCGCCAGTGGCGCGTCTGCGCCCCCGGGAAGCGAATTCGGCGCGGCCCCAGCAGCCCAGCAGCAAAGCCGCGCAGCGCCGACTTGGGGCCATGGGGCCCCCGAGTCGGCGCGAGCATGCCGCCCCGCGCATCTACAGCGGGGCGGCTCACAAGCGGGACGCGCGCCGCACCGGCCTGGCGCTGCTACAGCCGGGCCGGGCAGGCGCGCTGGGGCCCGCGCCCACCATTGGTTGCCATTCCGGGAGCCGGGCCGCGACCGCGCCCCGTCCCGTTCTGGCTTCGCGCCCGCCCGCCCCACCCCCGCCCTGGCACAGCCCGTCATGTCGCGCCGTGCTCTGTGCTTCCAGAGGCATTCGGGAATGCGCTACGGAACGGTTGTCTTTCCCACCGCGGTACCGCCGTCGGCCGCGCCTTTGACCGAGGACCAAAGTTGGGCGGCGCTCGCCGGCCCCGCTCTCCCCGCCAGCGAGGTGTGGATGTCGGGCTGGTGGCTGCGCTCCTGGTGGGAGGCCTATGGCCGCGGTCGCCACCTCCGCCTGCTCGCCCTGCCCTCGCCCCCCGCGGTGCTGCCCCTGTTCTGCGAGCGCCGCCACGGCCGCCGCCGCTTGGCCTTTCTCGGCAGCGATTGCCGCCGCCACCAGCTCGCCCATCCCGGCCCGGACTTCGCTCCCTGGGCCCAGCGCTGGGCGGCGCTGCTGGCCGCCCGCCGCGATTGGGATGTCCTCGATCTGCGCGCCCTGCCCGAGCGCCAAGCCGACGCCTGGATGGCCGCGCTCCGCGCCCTGCGCTTGCCGCTCGCGCCTGCCCGCCGCTGGCGGCAATGGTATGTGCCGCTGGCCCGCCCCTGGCCCCAGGTCGAGGCCGGCTTCCGCCCCGGCCTGCTCTGCAACCTCGCCAAGCGCCAGCGCGCCCTGCGCCGCCTGGGCCCGCTCCAACTCCAACTGGTGGAGGACGGCGCCGGCGCCGAGGCCGTCTTCGACCAGTGCCTGGCGATCGAGGCCAGCGGCTGGAAGGGCGCCGCCGGCACCGCCCTCGCCTGCGATCCGGCCGGCTGCGATTTCTACCGCCGCGTCCTCCGCCGCGCCGCCGCCCAGGGCGCCCTTTGGCTCGCCCTGCTCTCCTCCGGCGCCACCCTCATCGCCTTTCAGCTCTACCTGCGCAGCGGCCCCACCCTCTCCGGCCTGCGCATCGGCCACCGCCACGATTGGCGCCGCTACGCCCCCGGCATGGTGCTGCAATGGCTAGTGCTCGAGCGCGCCCACCAGCTCGGCTTCGCCGAATTGGACTTCTCCGGCGGCGACCAGCCTTTCCAATCCGACTGGACCGCCTCCGCCCGCGCCGTGGTGGATGTGTGCGCCTACCACCACACCCTGCGCGGCCGCCTCGCCTGGCGCGCCCACCAGCTCCGCCGCTTGGCCGCCGCCCTGCGCCGCCGCCAGCCGCAGGCGCGGCCCCTGCCCGCTGCCCCCGCGGCTGCCCTCAATGACTGAGGCTGCGCTATGGCACCTGGTACACCCAGATCGCGCCCGGGGCCGCGCCCTGCGGCGGCACCGCCAGATACAGCCGGTGCAGCGAATTCGAGAGCGCGATGTTCTTCGCCATCGGCCCGGTGGGCAGGTTTCCCAGCAGCTTGTACTGGCGGGGCGAGACCTGCTGGTAGACCGACAGCGCCCCGGCGCCGTCGCCGCAGGCGGCATACAGCCGGTGGCTGGCGGCGTCGTAGATCAGGTCGTCAATCCCGGTGGGGATGGGCAGCGCCTCCAGCTCCTTGCCGGTGCGGGTGTCCATCACCACAATCGCGCCGCTGCGGCAGCCGATGAACAGCAGGTGGTCGGCCTGGTCCAGCGCCATGGCCACGTTCACCTTGGCCCGGGTCACCGGCCAACTGGTCAGCAGCTTGTGGGTGTTGCGGTCCACCACGGCGATGCGGTTGAGGGCGCGGTTGTTGATGAAGATGCGGGCGCTGCCGTCCTCCAGCGCGATCGCCTCCAGCGTGTCGCCGTTGATGTCCATGTCGTTGACCTTGCGGTCGGTGGTGGTGTTGATGGTCGAGAACATGGAGAAGCTCTGGTGCGCATCCCCGCCGCCGCTGTCAATATAGAGGTCCGTGCTGGCCGGGTCGTAGGCGATCGAATCCGCATCCACCTTGAGCGGGATGGTGGTGAGCAGCTTGTAGCTGCGGCTGTCGTAAACCCTCAGTTCCCCGGCGCCGCCGTCGGTGACGTAAATGCGGTGCAGGTCGTCGCGCACAAAGGTGGCGTGCGGGATGCCGATCCCGCCGATCGAGCGCTCGTAGCGCCCGGTGGTCAGGTTGAAAATGAACACCTTGTGGGCGCTCTCCCCCGCCAGCAGCAGCCGGTTGCCGGCCCGGTCCACCCGCACATGGTCGAAGCGCCCCTGCGCCGACGGCGGCATCGCGTACTTGGCCACCAATTTCGCCGGCGGCGCCTGCGCCCCCGCTCCCAGGCTCATCCCCACCAGCGCCACCGCCCACAGGATTCCCTCTCTGCGCATGTCTGCTATCCTCCTTAGGAGTGCCGGGCCTCTCCATCGGCCCGATCTGGGGAAAATCCTAGCGGACCATAAATGAGCGCAAGCTGAAGGCGGGTCGGACGGCCGCCTCCTAGGAGCGCAGGAACAGGCTCCAGGTCAGCACCAGCAGCACGAACAAGGTGAACAGGGTGTACTTGGCGTTTTTCAGCACCGCCAGAAAATAGAGCATGGACGCCACCACCCGCAGGAACGGCGTCAGCATCAGCACGATCAGCCCGGCGCTCACCAGCCAAGCCGGCCCGATCTGCCCGCTCCAGGCCTGCCGCGCCGTCGCCACCGCAAACTGGAACAGGTTCATGCCCGCCAGCGGGTAATCCAGCCACAGCCGCCCGGTGCGCGCCGCCGTCCACAGCAGCCCGCCGGCGATCAGCCCCAGGCTGAGCAGCACCCCCGCCAGCAGCAGTGTGCCCACGGCGATATCCATCCGCCGCTGCCGCTCCGCCACCAAGGCCGCATTTGTGCTCGTCGGCACCGTCACACCCCCCGCACGCCGCGGTAGATCATCTCCACCGCCAGCACCAGCAGCACCGCCAGGAACAGCCGCCGCACCGATTGGTTGGTGAGCCTCACCAGCAAGCGGGTGCCCAGGAAGGCGCCCACCACCACCCCCAGCACCACCGGCGCCGCCAGCCCGGGCGTGATCAGGCCCGCCGCCAGATACACGCTGGTGCCCGCCAGCGCCGTCACCCCGATGATGAGGTTGCTGGTGGTGGTCGAGACCTTGGGCGGCAGACCCATCACCAGGTCGTGGATCAGCACCTTCACCGCCCCCGCCCCGATCCCCAGCAGCCCGGCGATCAGCCCGGCGCCGTACATCATCGGCGCCCCCCAGTAGGCGCGCCGCCCGTGGTAGTCAATCTGCTGCTGCTGCGCCTTGTCGAAGTAGCCCCCCTCCAGCTCCAGCCAGCGCGAGAACCGGTCCTGCGGCTGGTCGCCCTGCCAGGAGGCGTGCCCGGCCACCAGCAGCGCCACCCACGAGCCCATCAGCACCACCCCGAAGGTGATGAACAGCGGCCGCGGCGAGGCCGCCAGCGTCAGCCGCGCCCCCATCAGCGCCCCCACGATGGTGAACATCTCCAAAAACATGCCCACCTTCAAGTTGGTGATGTGGTCGCGCACATAGGCCGAGGCCGAGCCGCTGGAGGTGGCGATCACCGACAGGATGCTGATGGCGATGGCCTGCTTGATGTCCACCCCCAGCAGCGTCAGCGTCGGGATCAGGATCATCCCCCCGCCCATGCCGCTCATCGCCCCGATGCAGCCCGCCACCAGCGAGAGCGGAAACAAGACCTCGAACGAGATCGGGGGCGTGTGCAGTCCCAGCATCAACTGGCCTGCTCCATCACCAGCGCCTGCCGCCGGCCGGTGGCCCACTGCAGCGCCGGCGTGGTCACAAAGGTGGTGACGATGGCCATGATCACCAGCATGGCAAACAGCGTCGGGGTGAGAATGCCCAGGTCCAGGCCCAAGTTCAGCACAATCAGCTCCATGAGTCCGCGCGCGTTCATCAGAATGCCCAGCGAGGCCGCTTGCCGCCACCCCAGCCCCTGCCAGCGCGCCGCCAGCGCGCCGCAGCCAAACTTGCCCAGCGAGGCCACCAGCACGATGGCGGCGCACACCGCCCAGTCCTGCCAGCCCTGCACCAGCGCGATCTGGGTGCGCATGCCGGTGAAGGCGAAGAACATGGGCAGCAGCAGCACCACCACCAGGTCCTCGAACTTGCCCTTCACCTCGCGCGCCAGCGCCGAGTCGTGCGGGATCACCACCCCGATCAGAAACGCCCCGAACAGGGCGTGGATGCCGATGCGTTCGGTGGCCAGCGCCCCCAGCAGCAGCGCCGCGCACACCACCATGGTGGCCTCCTGCCCGCCGCCGCCCCGCCGCGCGCAGCGGCGCGCGTACCAGGCCGCCGCCGGCCGCCCCGCCAGCAGCACCACCGCGATGAAGGCCGCGGTCAGCGCCAGCGTCACCAGCGCCCCCGCCGGGCGCGCCTGCGCCAGCCCCACCACAAAGGCGAACAGGCACCAGGCGGTGACGTCGTCCACCGCCGCGCAGGCCAGCGCCAACGCCCCCATGCGGCTGGTGTGCAGGTGCTGGTCGGTCAAGATGCGCGCCAGCACCGGAAAGGCGGTGATGGACATCGCCACCCCCAGCAGCAGCGCGAACAGCGTGAACGACACCGCGCTGGTGGCGTAGCGCGGATACAGCCACAGCGCCAGCCCCGCCCCCAGCACAAACGGGCCCAGGATGCTGGCGTGGGAGATGGCTACCGCCGCATGCGTGCGCTGCCGCAGCAGCCGGGTGTCCAACTCCAGCCCCACCAGGAACATATAGAGGATCACCCCGATCTGGGCGATCACCGAGATGTACGGCGCCACCGCCCCCGGCAGCAGGAAGTGCGAGAGCCCGGGCGCCGCCCGCCCCAGCAGCGTGGGCCCCAGCAGGATGCCGGCGATCATCTCCCCCACCACCGCCGGCTGCTGCCAGCGCCGGAACAGCACGCCCAAGCTGCGCGCCGCCACCAGCACCACCACCAGCGCCAGCAGCACGTGGCTGAGCGTGCCCGCCGCTGGCGCCGCCCCCCCGCCCGCCGGCGCCGCCACCCCCACGGGCGCCACCAGCCGCAGTCCCACCCAGCGGATGCCCAGCAACAGCAGCCCCGCCGCCGCCAGCATGGCGGCGTAGCCCAGCGTCTTTTGGCGGTTGCCCCCGATCACGTTTCTTCAATATAGCAAAGCGGTGCGCGCCCGCCGCGCCCGTTTCTGCAGAGCGTCCACCAGCAGCACCGCCGGCGCCGCCAGCAGCGCCACCGCATAGCCGGCCGCATGCGGCGCGGTCTGTCCCAACAGCCGCGCCACCGGCGGCAGGTAGAGGAACAGCGCCAGCATCACCGCCTCCAGCCCCACCGCCGCCAGCAGGTAGCGGTTCGTCCGCCAGCCCAGCGCGCCCGGCCACAGCGTGGCGCTGCGGCAGGCAAAGGCGTTGCCCATCTGCCCGGCGATGACCGCAGTGAAGGCGGCCCCGGAGGCCGCCTGCAGCGCCCCGCCCGTCGGAAACGCCCCGCCCGGCCGCCAGCCCGCCGCCGCCATCGCCACCAGGAAGGCGGCCATCTCCACCACCGACTCGGTCAGCCCCAGCACCCCAAACGCCCGCCCCAGCAGCCCGCCGTCCACCAAGTGTCCGCGCCAGGGCGGGTGCGCCAGCGCCCGCGGGCTCGACGGCTCCGCCCCCAGCGCCACCGCCGGCGCGATGTCGGTGCCGATGTCCAGAAACAGCACCTGCAGCACCCCCAGCGCCAGCGGAAACCGTCCTCCCGTCAGCGCCCACACCACGAACGGCGTCAGCTCGGCCACGTTGTCGGTGAGGTGATAGGTGAGAAAGCGGCGCGCGTTGGCAAAGGTGGTGCGCCCCTGCTCGATCGCCGCCACGATGGTGGCGAAGTTGTCGTCCAGCAGCACCAGATCCGCCGCCGCGCGCGCCACGTCGGTGCCCGAGCGCCCCATCGCCACCCCGATGTCGGCCTCCTGCAGCGCCGGCGCGTCGTTCACCCCGTCCCCGGTCATCGCCACCACGTGCCCGCGCTGCCGCAGCGCCCGCGCGATGCGCAGCTTGTCCTCCGGCGACACCCGGCTGACGATGGCCCCGTCGCGGTCCAGCAGCGCCCCCAGCAGGGCGTCGTCGCGCGGCAGATCCTTGCCCTCGAACACCAGCTCGTCCGAGGTCCACAGCCCCACCTCGCGCGCAATCGCCCGCGCCGTCGCCGGATGGTCGCCGGTCACCATCGCCACCCGGATGCCCGCCCTCCGGCAGGCGGCGATCGAGCCCGCCACCTCCGCCCGCGGCGCATCCACAATCCCCACCAGCCCCAACAGCCGCAATCCGCGCTCCGCCGCCTCGGCGCTGTCCGGCTCCTCCCCCGCCGCCAGCTCCCGCACCCCCACCGCCAGCACCCGCCAGCCCCGCGCCGCCATGGCCGCCACCGCCGCCGCCGCGCCCTCGACCGGCCCGCAGCGCTCCAGCACCGCCTCCGGCGCCCCCCGCACCAGCACCTGCCGGCCCGCCACCGCCGACATCCGCCGCCGCCGCGGGTCGAACGGGAACAGGCGCCGCGCCGGCGCCGCCGCCTCCTCCGCCGCCAGATCGAGTCCCAGCCGCTGCGCCAACACCGCCAGCGCCACCTCCAGCGGAAGCCCCTGCGCCACCCACTGCCCCTGCCGCTCCACCGCCCGCCCGTGCCCAAACCGCGCCGCCGCCGAGGCCAGCTCGCGCAGCCCCGGCAGCACCGCCGCCGCGGCCTCGATCGTGCCGGTGGGCTCGTAGCCGCGCCCGGCGATGCGGGCCTCCCCCGCCGGCGTCCACGCCTCCACCACCGCCATCTCGTTGCGCGTCAGCGTGCCCGTCTTGTCGGTGCAGATGAAGGTGGTCGAGCCCAGCGTCTCCACCGACTCCAGCCGCCGCACCAGCGCCTGCCGCGCCGCCATGCGCTGTGCCCCCATCGCCAGCGACAGCGTCACCGTGGGCAGCAGCCCCTCGGGCACCATCGCCACCGTCACCCCCACCGCGAACAGAAACCCGTCGCTCCAGGGCATGCCCACCAGCAGCGACAGCCCCCAAAACCCCAGCCCCACCACCACCGCCACCAGCGCGATCACCCGCACCAGCCGGTCCAGCTCGTGCGCCAGCGGGCTGCGCGGCCGGTGTTCCCCCGACGTCAACTGCGCCAGCCGCGCCAACCGCGTGCCCGCCCCGATGGCGGTGACCTCGCCCAGCCCCTCGCCCTCCACCGCAAACGTGCCCGCCTCCCCCGCCTCCCCCGCCTGCGGCGCCACCGGCTCGCTCTCGCCCGTCATGGCGGAGACATCCAGCGCCAGCCCCTCCACCGCCAGCCAGCGCAGGTCGGCCGAGATCCGGTCCCCGGCCTCCACCGCCACCACGTCGCCCGGCACCAGCTCCGCCGCCTCCACCTCCTGCCGCTTGCCGTCGCGAATCACCGTCGCCCGCAGCGGCAGCATCTCCCGCAGCCGCTCCCCCGCCCGGTTCGCCCGGTGTTCCTGGATGAAGGCGAACAGCCCGTTGAGCACGATCACCGCGAAGATCGCCACCCCGAGCTGCGGCATCCCCGCCACCATCGCCAGCCCGCCCGCCACCCACAGCATCAGCGCGAAAAACTGCGTCAGCTGCGCCCCCACCTGCCGCCACGCCGGCACCCCCGCCGGCTGCGGCAGCCGGTTCGGCCCGTACCGCCGCCCCCGCTCCCGCGCCTCCTCCGCGCTCAGCCCCGCCGGCAGGTTGGTTGGGTTCGCCTGCGCCATCGCTCCCCTCCGCCTGCTCCCAGCATGCCACTGCGCCCGCCCGCGCGCTCGGCGTATCGCGGGGGTCGCGCCGCTTTGCCTGCCGGCAAAATCGGCGCCCACCACGTGTCTAAGAAACCAACAGATCCTTGAGCAAACTTGGGTGCTTGTCCAGGAGCTTGAACAGATTGACCACGGCAGGCAAGGGAACCGCTTCGCCACGCTCATAGCGCGAAAAGGCGTTGTGCCCGCCCCCCGTCAGGCGCGCAGCCGCCGCTTGGCTGAGGCCCAACTTGCGGCGAATGCGTCGAATCTCCGCCCGCTCCAGCTCCCGGGCCCGCAGCACCAAGCGATCGCCCGCCAGCGCGTACCTCCGGGCGCTGGCGGCGTCGAATTCCACCCCCCGGCACACGCCGCAACGCCAGCCACTCAATCCCTTGACGGGTTCGGAAAGTCCCGCATGGGCAATCGAAAACGTCTCCTTCTCAAATCCCTTCATGCGCGGCGCGCCGCAACTGGAACAGGAACGGTTGGGCATCGCTATTTCTCCTTGAACTGAATCACCGGCGCCAAGGCACGCATCGTGATCTTGATGTATGCCGATGATCCAACCGGGTGGTCATGGATTTATAAAAGTGGGCTCGGGTCAACCAGGCGATCACGGCCAGCATCTCTCCGCTGGTCATTCCCATCGCACGCCCTCCGTCCAACGCCGTCCTTGTAAACGCCGCCCGCTTCGCGCACACCTACAGCCCGCTCCCGTCCCAGCACGAAACCTTCAGCCGCGTCCGCTGCCGGTTGGCGAACAAAAACAGATGCCCGCTCAGCGGGTCCAGCGCCAACTGGTCCCGCACCAGCCCGTATAGGCCCTCATAGCCTTTGCGCATGTCCGTCGCCCCCGCCGCCACATAGATCCGCGTCGCCGCCCCCAGCGCAAACATGGTCAGCCCCGCTCCGCCACCGCCAGCACCTGCGCCAGCGTCTCCGCGTCGAAGCCCGGCCGCACCTCGATCCTGCGCCCATTCGCCAGCTCGATCGCCACCCCGGCGCCCCCGCCCCACCCGCCGGGCTTCACCTCCAGCGGCACCAGCCGCTGCGACTCCCGCGCCCGTTGCCGCCATCCGTCCAGCGTCGTCGGCGCCAACCCGATCGCCCGGCAAAACTCCTGCCGCGGCTTCCCGCTCGCCTCAAACGCCCGCACCACCGCAAGCTTCTCCGCCCAGCTCCGCTTCTCTTCCATCCCGCCACTTCACCGTCGCCGCCTCGCGCCCGCAAGCCTGGGTTGCTTTGACGCGTACGGTTGATCCACACCTGGGAGGGCAGCTCCGGCGGGCGCGCCAGGGCGCGTGGGTGATCGGCGGCGGTGGACGGAAGCCCGGCTCTGAACGAGGCACGATAGCGGACCAAAGTGGCGCCCGCTAGCCATGAGATTTCGTGACGCCTTTCAGTTGAACCGCGCCTTCATGGACGAAGGTGACGCTGTGTCGAGCTCGCGTGATGCCTACGTACATCTTCGCAACGGAGCCTGCCACGTGGCTGAAATCCCCGGACATTAGCCACTTCTGGCCGCTCTTGTGTGGAAAGATCAGGACGCGATCGAACGTCAAGCCCTTGCTTTCGCCGAAGTTCATCGCTTCAAGACCCATGCAGGGCGTCTTGCGGTCTAGACGGAGAACCTGCGGGTTGTAGCGTTTGACGTAAGCGTGGACCGAGCCGGCCGGGATGGTGAAGACACCGTCATGGCCAGTGGTAACGACGTTTTGGGATTTGGTGGGCGGATCGTCCGGAAACAGGGCGTCCGCGAAGTCGGCGATCGATTGATTCGAGCGGTGCGTCGCCTGTTCATACCGAAGGGCAGCCAACCCGCCGCGCTCCCACTCCCTGAACTTCCCGACAATGGAGACCCCCGAAAACGCGCTATTCCTGGCCGAGTTGTTCGTCCGGTAGGTCGCCTGCCTGTGATCTCCGACGAGGGTGACGTGGACCTCAGCCTTCAGCATCAGCTCAAGAACGTCGAGGTCGTACCCGGACATGTCCTGAACCTCGTCGACAAAGAATCGCTTAAATCTCCTCGCGATGCGCCGCATCACCGCCCCACCAGATGCCCGATCGCACTCGCAGACGAACTGTGCGAGCTTGTCCGAAAAGATGTGCCGCCCATCGGCGAAATAGAACCGGCTGGTGTCAGTCCTCTTGGCGTAGCGGGCGGAGCGGCCCTCAACCCAATGAATACCGTCAATCCTTTTGCCATGTAGAAAATTCTGGTACGGGCGCGCCAGCTCGCGGAGCAGAAACGAAAACCACGACCAGACCTCGACGCTCGGTGGTACGTATCCGTTCGAAGCAACAAGCCTCCGCTCGATCTCGTGGACGTTGTTCTGCGTATACGTGACTAGCGCCGAGCGGGCCGTCCCGGAGCCGAGTGCGAGTTCGACTATGCGGGTCGTCTTGCCGCCACCCGCCGCGGCGACGATGATCTCGTTAGGCAATTGCGCGAGCAATGTAGCCAGGAACCTTCCAGGGAGTCTTCGCCTCGAAGAACTTGAGGGCGCATTCCGTCTTGTTGTCTCCCATGATCTTCAGGAGCGCGCGATCGTCCGCGAACGCCTCTCCGAGAATGGCGTTAACCGCCTCGCGGCCATTGGCCTTCAGCAGTTGCGGCTCGAGCGTGCCCGCCGCCTCGTCCTCGTCGAACTGTATTCTGATAGAGCCGTCTGCGTCGAAAAGATAGCCCGCGTACTTCGCCTTCAGACTCGCGGTATCGCCGTCGTTGTCCGTAACGACATCGACCCGCACGCCGAGGACATTCGCGATCTCAAGGAAGCGCTTGAACGCGAGGGACCCAACCGTGATCACGTCAACGCCCGCTTCCAATGGCATCACACCATGGCTCATATGGAAAGCCTTCGTGACGATTAACTCATCAGACGGCCCCTCGACGAGGATTGCCCGCTTCGCGAGGATAAGGCGGAGCGTGTCGTGGCCCGGCAGCTTGAGGAAATACCTGCGAGTGTCCGCGCTGAGCGCACTCAGGGTCGTGGACTTTCCATTCGCGAGGAGCCAGACCGATCCTACATCAAGCTTGTTCATCACGAAGCTACTGTGGGTGGTCACGAGCAACTGCCGGGCACCGCGGCGTTCAGACATGTCCTTGACTAGTGCGTTGAGATTAGCAAAAGAGAGATGGTTCTCGGGCTCCTCGACGAGGAACACATGCGATTCCTCCGAAGCGTCCATGGCGAGCTTTATTTTGATGGAGTTCTGCTCCCCCTTGCCGACCAGGGGCATCGGTATGGCGTCGAGGTGCGGCATGATGCCGGTTTCCCAGCTCGCGCGTGACGACGTGTCCAGAGAAACCGAGAGTGCCTTGTCCGAGATGAACCCCTTCTTTTTCGCGAGGGTTGCGTTGATAGCGGTGACCTTGTCGCCTTTCAGAAACTCGTCCTTCATTATCCGGTACGATAGGGCTAGATCAACGCGTTCCTTCTTCGTGAGGCTGTCCTTCACGATATCGATAATGTAGCGGCTCGCCGCGACGTTGTTTCTCATTGTGCTCGCGTCGATGAAGCTGGCCTTCACCGCTACGGACCGCGACAGGATTTCGTTGTCCGCGAAATCGCGTAGGTGCGCGGTGTAGTACTCGACCGGGACCGCCTTGACGACCGACGGGTCTGAGATGTACGACGCGTACTCGGCCTTGTATTCCTCGGCGAACCCAATAAGCAGCTTGACCCCAGGGGCGTCCTCTCTTTGTGAGTTGTTCGTGCCTTTGCGCCTGGACAGCTCTGGATCGTCAGTGAAGTAGAGCTCTATCAAAATTGACGGCGGCGGGACGGGCTTCTTGGCGAGCAGGGCCGCCAGGTACTCCGCGACCACATCCGCGTTGAAGAGGTGCGGATGCAGCTCTCCTTGGATCGGACGGCCATTCAGGAGACCCGTCAGGGCCAAGTAAACCGCTTCAAGGAACGTGGACTTTCCGCACTCGTTGTCGCCTACGACGATGTTTAGCTGCGCGTTCAGGTCAAGCTTGAATTCTCGCAAACACCGGTAATTCTTTATCACGACCCTTGCGATATGCATTCGCCCCCCTGCGAACTGGCGCCCCGAATTGCGAAGGCGCCTGAGCCAAAAAAATCATGGATCCGGAATCGCCGAAGTGACGTCCAAGCACGCAGTCAGGGAGCGTCGACAAACCGCCGCCTTTAGCCACTCGGCCTCCTCTCCGGCGCGCAAATCGTTGCAGAACCGAATTATAGACCGGCTGGGGACTGCCGCGGCTGACACCAAACCCATTGAGGCGACGAACGTGGCTGATGAAGGGCTATGGCACTTGTTTACCGCTACCAAGATGTGGAAAATAAATGAGTTGCGACGAATGCGGACGGGGTATCGGCCTGATTGTAAAGGGGTTGCCGTGCAGAATCTTTAAAAATCGGGGGTCAAAACGCACATTTTGACCCGCCGACCCCGGTAAACAAATGCGGGCTATTCTGGTAGGCGCGGTGCCGCTATTGGGTCGGGAGGTCTCGCGGTGCGCCAGAGAGTTTTCTGAGGCGAGCGGTACACGAAGCGCAGGCGGCCGGGGGATCAGGCGGAACCGGCGAGTTCGGCGAGGCAGGCGGCTTGGCGCTGCTTCCACTGGTCGGGCAGCCAAGCCTCGAGGTCGCGCGCGGGCCAGGCGGGCAGGTTGACCAGCAACTGGGTGAGGTAGAGTTGCGGGTCGATGGCGTGGCGGCGGCATGTGGAGGCGAGGCTGGCGGGGTGGCGGCGGTGCGGCCGCCGCGGGGGTTGCCGACGAACAGCGAGTTCTTGCGGTTCAGCACCACGCGCTTGATCTCGCGCTCGCTGGCGTTGTTGTCGATGGGCACGGCGCCGTCGTAGGCGAAGGCGCTGAGCTCGGGCCACTGGTTGAGGGCGCAGCCCACCGCCTCCGCCATGGGATGGCGGGGCAGCAGGGTGGTCTGCCAGCGGGCGAGTTGCCCGCGCATCTCGGCCAGCACGGGCGGCGAGCGCGCCTGTCGCAGGGCCAGGCGGGCGGCGGGGTCCAGGCCGGTCGCTTCGCGCTCGACCGCATAGAGCTGGCGCGCCAAGGCCACCGCCTCCGCCGCCGCGTTGTCAAAGCGCGCGGCGGCTCGGCGGCAATGCCCGGCGCCGTCGCTTCTGCGTCCACGGACTTGCGGCGCGCGTGCGCCCAGCAGCCGGCGCGGGTGATGCCGTTGCCGGCCACGACACCGTCGAAGCCGCCGTAGGCGTCGGCGACCGGCACCTGGGCGTAATCGCCCAGAAACCGCCGCGGGCCGTCGCGCCCGCGGCTTTCGGTGAAGTCGAACACGTTGTAGGGCCGCGCCCCGTCGCCGAGGTACACCCACAGCAGCGCCTTTTTGATCTGCCCACCCCGGCTCCTGCATCGGCATCACGGTGTCGTCGGTTCCGACCACGTGCGAGCGCCGCACCCGCACGGCCATCAACTGATAGAGCGGCTCCGCCACGTCCACGTCGGCCACGTCCCCGAACCAAACACTCTGTGTGGCCCGCGCGATCTCGAAGCCCCGCCGCCGGAAGATGTCCTCCAGCCGGTACACGGGCCGCGCGCCGACCGGCTGCGCACTTCGGCGCACCTGGCGCAGATGCTGCTGGGCTTTGCCGAAGAGCTCGAGCGGCGGCCGGCGCACCCCGACGACATCGCCGCTTCCAATCTGCTGCACCGGCAGCTAAAACCCGCTGGCCAGCGGTTGGGCATTCCTTGGCTCAACTGGAACACGCTCCGGCGCACCCACGCCACGCTGTTCCAGAAGGCCGGCGGGTCACTGCGGGAAGCGCAGGCGCGGCTTGGCCACTCCCGCATGTCCACAACCCTCGAACTCTAAACCCTGCCCCTGCCCGCATCCTAGCGGGCGGCGGTCGAAACGCTTTCGGAGATGATGGCGAATGATGGCGAGTTTCCCCCAGGCCGAGAGCCGGGGCCGCCGATCGCGGGGGTCGCGCCGCTTTGCCTGCTGGCAAAATCGGCGCGAAAGGGCGGGAAAATCCGCAGGGCGGCCCGCCCCCGGGAAACGAATTCGGCGCGGCCCCAGCGAGGCGCAGCGCCGACTTGGGGCCATGGGGCCCCGAGCCGGCGCGAGCACAAGCCGGGCGCGCGCCCTAGTCTCGCTGGGGCCCGCGCCCACCAATTGTCCAATAGAATCAACAGGGAAGTGGTAGGCACGTGGGGATTCGAACCCCAGACCTCTACCGTGTCAAGGTAGCGCTCTAACCAACTGAGCTACGCGCCTACGAGCCAATCCTTTTCAGTCTACCATCCCGTTCCCAGCGCCGTCCCGCCCGCGCCGCCGCTTCGCTCCCCACGCGGCGAGTGGTCCCAGGGTAGACCAGATCGAGGGCGGGGAGCGGGGCCGGCTACAGTGCGGCGAGGGGGGCGGGGCCCCGGTCAAGGGAGGCGCAAGCCTCCGTCCACTTCTGTATCCTGTACCTCGGTGCCCGCAAGCTCCCAATCGCACGCCGCTCCCCATCCCCACTGCCGTCCCAACCCCACCGTCCACCCCCCACTGTTCACTATTCACTCATCCCGATTGCTCCTCGCCTGGTACCGCCGCCACCGCCGCGAACTCCCCTGGCGCGCCGCCCCGGGCGCCGCCGCCGATCCCTACCGGGTTTGGGTCTCCGAGGTGATGTTGCAGCAGACGCGGGTGCAGGCCGCCATCCCCTACTACGCCCGCTTCCTCGAGCGTTTTCCCACCCTCGCCGTGCTGGCGGCGGCCGACGATGCCGACGTGCTCGCGCTTTGGAGCGGCTTGGGCTACTACCGCCGCGCCCGCCAGTTGCGCCAAGCCGCCGAGCTGGTCATGCTGCGCCACGGCGGCGTTTTTCCCATGGAGTGGGACGCCGCCCGCGCCCTGCCCGGCGTCGGCGCCTACACCGCCGGCGCCATCCTCAGCATCGCCGGCGGCCAGCCGCTGCCGGCGGTGGATGGCAACGCCCGGCGCATCGTGCGCCGCCTCGCCGGCCAGCCGCTGCGCCTGGCCGAGGTCCAAACCCTGCTGGCCGGCTGGCTCTCCCGCCGCCGTCCCGGCGATTTCAATCAAGCCCTGATGGATCTGGGCGCCACCGTCTGCCTGCCGCGCGCGCCGCGCTGCTCCGTCTGCCCGCTGCGCCGCCTCTGCCGCAGCCGCGGCGAAGGCCCGGCGGCGCCCCCGGCCGCCCGCCCCCAGCTCGTGACCCTGGCCTACGCCCTCGCCCGCCGCGGTGCCCGCATCTGGCTGGTGCAGCGCCCCGCCGCCGCCCGCCAGCTTGCCGGCATGTGGGAACTGCCCCGGTCCCCCGACGCCAGCGGCGCCCCCCGCCCCAACCCGCTCGCCACCTTGCGCCACAGCATCACCACCCGCCGCATCACCGCCCTGGTCTATGCCGCTGCGGCGCCTCCCGGCCCCGGCCGCTGGTTCTCGCCGCGCCAGGCCCAGTCCCTCCCGCTGACCGGATTGGCCCGCAAAATCCTGCGCCAATGCATGGGCTGGGAGATCTAACTCAGCGCCGCGGCCGGCGATCCTCTTCCTCCAGCCCGCGCAGCGCCCGCAGCAGCGCGCTGCCCGAGCTCCGCCACCCCAGGCGCGCCACCCGCCGGTGCCGAATCACCCCGCCGGTGGTGATCACCAGCGCCCCCGCCCAGCCCGCCGCCACCTGGTAGGCCTGCGCCACCGCGCTCCCCTTGTCCGCCAGGAACACAAACGGGAACCCCTTCCGGATCTGGAATATCCGCAGCTCCGGCAGCGGGTCCGCCGCCACCACCACCAGTTCGGTCGCCATCTCGATGAAGTGATCGTAATGGCGCAGCAGGCTCCAGAGCTGCCACCGCGGCCGCCAGCCATAGACGCTGGGCACGAAGATCAGCACCACCGGTCCCAGCCGGTGGAACTCGCTCAGCCAGCGCATCCGCGCGTCGGTGTCGGGAAGATGAAACTCGACCGCGACCTCGCCCACCATGGCCGACATGCCTTCAGTTTACCGCCGCTTCCAAGCTGCTGTGGCACAGCCCATCTTGGCTGTGCGCGCTTCACCCCAGCGCGGCGGCCAGCGCCGCCGGCTCGGTGATGGGCAGTTGGCAGGTGTAGTCCTCGCACAAGTAGGCGGCCGCCGGCCCGGCCGTAGAGGTGGGCTCCAGCACCACCCAGGTGCCGGGCAAAAAGTGCCGCCGCGCCACCCGCAGCAGCGCCCGCGTGTCCTCCGCCGTGGCGCCGCCGCGGATCTGCAGCCGCCGCGGCGGCGCCGCCGCCGTCTCCAGCAGCGCCGCCAGCAGCGGCAGCGCCTGCGGCATGTTCTGCAGGCGCGCGGCGAAGCTCGCCAGCGTCCGCTCCGCCCGCTCCCGGTAGCCGGCCGCGGCGAACCAAAGCTCCAGCCGCAGCAGGTTCGACACCGCCACCGAGTTGGGCGAGGGCTCGGCGCCGTCATAGTCCTCGCGCAGCCGCAGCCACAGCTCCGATCCAGCGGCGGTGGAGTAGTAGCCCCCGCCGGGGGCGGCAAACAGATCCTCCTGCCGCCGCTGCAGCCGATCGGCCCATTCCAGCCAAGTCCCGTCCAGGTCGGCCTGGTGCAGATCCAGCAGGCCCTGGATCAAAAAAGCGTAGTCCTCGGCGAAGCCATCCACCGTCGCGGTGCGCAGCAGCCGCTGCGCCTCCTTGTCCCAGCGCTGCTGCAGCAGGAAGCGCGCCGTAGCCTGCGCCGCCGCCAGGTAGCCCGGCTCCTCCAGCGCCGCCCCCGCCTGCGCCAGCGCCGAGATCATCAGCCCGTTCCACGCCGTCAGCACCTTGTCGTCGGTGGGCGGGCGCGGGCGCAGCCGCCGCGCGTTGTAGAGCCAGGTCCGCGCCTCCGCCAGCAGCTCGGCCTCGCCCGCCTCGATCGGCTGCGCCACATACAAAATGTTCTTGCCCTCGAACTCGCCCTGTGGATCGAGCCGCAAGGGCACGTTGCCGCCCTCCCGCACCCCATAGTGCAGGCATAACAGCCAGGCCATATCCGGCGGCAGCAGCGTCTCAATCTCCGCCTTGGTCCAAAGGTAGTAGGCGCCCTCGCCCTCGCTGGGTCCGCCGGGTTGGCGGTGCTGCAGCGGTATGGGACTATCGGCGTCCTGGGCGGAGTAGAAGCCGCCGCCGGGCGCTTGCATCTCGCGCAGCACAAAGTTGCAGGTCGTCCGCGCCGTCTCGGCCAAGTCGGGCGCCTGGGTCAGTTGCCACGCCTCCAGGTAGGAGACCACCAGTTGCGCCTGGTCGTAGAGCATCTTCTCAAAGTGCGGCACCCGCCAGCCGGCGTCGGTGGCATAGCGGTGGAAGCCGCCGCCGAGGTGGTCGTGCACCCCGCCGCGGGCCATGGCCCGCAGCGTCTCCACCACCATCGCCGTCGCCGCCGTGGCCGCCTCGCTGCCGCCGTGCCGCCGGGCGTAGCGCAGCAGAAAGGCGTGCGCCACCGGGCGGGGAAACTTGGGCGCGCCGCCAAACCCGCCCGCGCCGGCGTCGTAGCCGGCGCGCAGCTCCTCGAACAGCCGCGGCCACACCTTGTCCAACAGCAGCGCGGGCGTGGCCTCCCCCGCCGGCGCCGGCTGCAGCTCGCGCGCCAGGTATTGTCCCATCTCCGCCGCCGAGGCCAGCAGCCGCGGCCGCTGCTCTTTCCACGCCTGGGCGATGGTCTGCAGCAGCCGCGCAAAGCTGGGCAGCCCGTGCCGGTCCTGGCTGGGAAAATAGGTGCCGCCGTAAAACGGCTGCCGCTCCGGGGTGAGAAACGCCGACAGCGGCCAGCCTCCGCCCCCGCTGGTCGCCTGCACAAAGGCCATGTAGAGCCGGTCCACGTCCGGGCGTTCCTCCCGGTCCACCTTGATCGCCACAAAGTCGCGGTTCAGCAACTCGGCGCAGGCCACGTCGGCGAACGACTCCCGCTCCATCACGTGGCACCAGTGGCAGGTGAAGTAGCCGATGGAGAGAAAGATGGGGCGGTCCAACTCGCGCGCCCGCTGAAAGGCGGCCTCGCCCCAGGGATACCAGTCCACCGGATTGCTGGCGTGCAGGCGCAAGTAGGGGCTGGCGGCAGTGGCGAGGCGGTTGGCCATGTGGAATTGATTCTATCGCGCTGCCCCTATTCCCGAAGTGATATCAGCACCGCCGCCGCCGCCCCCGCCAAGCCACCGTGGCGGCCAAGCGGGCGTCCTACTCCCAACATGGCCGACACCATCGTGGACCCCGGCGTCGGGCTGGCACCTCCGCCCTCTCCCTCGTCCAGCGCCGATTGGCGCGCCGCTTGGTACCCAGAGCGCGACTGGACGCCCCTGCTGCCCGCCTGGCGCGCCTCGCTCGAGCGCTCTGGCTGGGACGACCTCGGCGCCAATCCCGACTGGTGCCGCGGCCTGGAGCAGGTCTACCCCGGCTCGGTGCACCTGCTGCTGCTCCACCACCGCGGCCAACTCGCCGCCGTGGTGCCGCTGCTCTTCAAGCCGATCGAGCTCGACTGCCACTTGGGCGAGTTCCGCCTCGCCCAGTTCCGTCCCTGGGTGGCGCAATGGGCGGGCGAACCCGCCCATCTGCCGCAAGACCCCAGCGCCTTCGCCGCCCTCTTCCACGCCCTCCTGCGCCGCCCCCCCCACCTGCCCCGCCTGGACGCCATCCGCCTCTCCCTGCCCACCGATCTCCCGCTGTGGCATTACCTCGCCACTCCCGACTTTGCCCGCTTGGGCCTGCGCCGCTACCAGCCCGCCCCGCCCGTCCCCCACTACCTCATCCACCTGCCCCCCACCTTGCAAGACTATTTCGCCAAGTTCAACCCCAAAACCCGCAAGAACCGCTTCCGCGAGCTCAAATACCTGGAGCAGCGCGGCCCGGTCGAGCTAGCGCAGTTCTCCCGCCCCGACCAAGTGGACGCCTTCCTCGAGGCCGCCGGCGCCCTCTCCGGCCGCTCCTACCAGCACAAACTGCTCAAGGCCGGCCTGCGCGCTCCCCACCAGCTCCGCCGCCGCCTGCTCGTCGCCGCCGAGCACGGCTGGCTGCGCAGCTACGTGCTGCGCTGCGGCGGCGCCGACTGCAGCTACATGCTGGGCTACCAGTACCACGGCCGTTATCACTACACCAAGGTCGGCTACGACCCCGACTGGGCCAAGCTCTGCGTCGGCACCGTCCTGCAGCTCTTGGTCCTGCACGACCTCTACGCCCGCGACACCCCCGCCACCTTCGACTTTGGTCCGCAGGGCCCGCAGAAGCAGTACTTCGGCAACCACCACTTCCTCGAGGGCGAGGTCTTCTTCTTCCGTCCCGGCCCCTACGGCTGGCTGGCGCGCACCAGCCACCGCTCCAGCCGCCGCCTCACCGCCCGCACCGGCGCCCTGCTCGAGCGCTTCCAGCTCAAGCCCCGCGCCCAGCGCCTCCTCCGCCGCCTAGCCGGCTGCTAGCGCCCTACCCCCCGCTTCTGGAAGTGGCTGCGGAACCACTCCAGAATCTCCTCCCTCGCCTCCAGCCCATGCCACGGCTCGATGCTGGGCGCGCCCGCGATGCCCCCCGCCAGCGTCCCATGCACCTCGCGCGGAAACGTCACCAGCCGCACCGCCACCCCCTCCTGCCGCAGCGCCCGGTACATCTCCTCCGACTGCCCCAGCGGGTCGGTGATATCCGCCTGCCCTTGCAGCAGCAGCAGCGGCGTGTGCGCCTTGCCGGCATACGCCAGCGGCGACTGCCGCCAGGCGTCCTGCGGCCGCAGCCACGGCCGCCCAAAGAACCAGCGGTCGTACCAGGAGCCGTCTTCGGTGCCGTACTCGCTGTACTGGTCAATCACCGGCGCGCCCGCGACGATCGCGGCAAACCGGTCGGTCTTGCCCTCGGCGAAGCCGGCCATCTCGCCCCCATAGCTATAGCCGTAGAGCCCCAGCCGACGCGCGTCCACCGGACGGTGCGCCAGCGCCCAATCCACCCCCGCCATCACGTCGTCGAAGTCCTTGTCGCCCAAGTCGTTCTTGTTGGCCGCGGCAAACCGCCAGCCGTAGCCGGTGCTGCCGCGCGGGTTGGGCTCGAGCACCGCCCAGCCCTGCGCCGTCAGCCACTGCACAAACGGCGAGTAGGTCTCGAGGAAGGCCCCGGTCGGGCCACCGTGCACCATCAAGATCAGCGGCGTCTTCCCGCCCACCACCGCCGCCTCGCCGGCGCAGCCCGCGCGCGGCGCAAAGTACAGCCCGTGGATGGTCAGCCCGCCCGTGCCCGGCCAGCTCACCGCCGTCGCCGCGGTCCAGCCCGCGGTGGCCCAGTCCGGGTTGGCGTGGCTGAGCAGCCTGCTCGGCCCCGGCCCCAAGCGGGACGCGCGCCGCAGGCGCGCTGGGGCCCGCGCCCACCAAAGCCTCCGGCGAAAGGCGATCTGCGGCATCTGGTCGCTGCTCTGGGCGACATATACCCAGCCGCTTTGCCGCAGGTTGGTGGCAAACTCGGCGGCAACGGCGCTGGGCATGGGCCGCCACTCCGCCTTGCCGTCGGCCACGGCGATCTTGGCCAACCCGCTCCGCGTCCCCCGCTGGGCGCCGACGTAGAGCGCCGAACCATCGCGCGACCACACCACGCTCCGCCCCGCCAAGTCGAGGTCGTCGCCGTCGCTGAGGTCGCGCACCGCCCCGCCCGCGGCCGGCATCAGGAACACCGCCGCGATCCCCGGAGGGGTATCGTGCGCGCTCTGCGCCGTCAGCGCCAACTCCTGGCCGGAAGGCGAAAACACCACGCTGCCGACCGTCGCCGGCGCGCCCGCCAAGCGCCGGGGGTGGCTCAGGTCGGCGATCGCCACCACCTCCAGCCGGTGCCGCGGTCCCAAGTCGTCGGCGTTGCCGGGCGGCGCGGTGATCACCGCCAGCCGCCGCGAATCGGGGCTCCAGGCCACGGCGTTGGCCTGGCGGTCGGCGGCGGTCACCGCCAGCGTCTTGCCGCTGGCGAACGAATAGAGCCACACCCGCGCCGGATGCCGGTCTTCGTTCACTACCTTGGCGTCTTTCTTTGCCTTGACGGCTTGGCTCTCGGCCGCTGTGAGCGGCTGCCGCGCCCGCACCGCCAGCCAGCCACCATCGGGCGAGATGGCAAACGACTCGATGCTCAGCGCCAGCGGCTTGGCCGCGCCCGGGATCTCGATCTGCACGGCCGCCGCCTCGCCGCCACCCGTCGGCAAGCGAAACACCTGCCGCACGTCGCCGCGCTTGCCGAGGAACAGGATCGCCGAGCCATCCGGCATCCACTGCGGCGCGCTCTCGCCGGTGTGGTCGCTGGGCGCCGAAAACGTGATCTGCCGCGCCGCCCCGGTCCCGGCGGTCTCGGCCAGCCACAGGTGCGAAGCCGCCCCGTCCGTTGTAGCCGCGCGCGTGACAAAGACCACCTGCGCCCCATCCGGCGAGAGCTGCGGCCCCGCCACCGTCTCGTAATGCCGCAACTGTTCGCTGCTGGCGCAATGACCAAATTTCGGCGCCTGCGCCCCCGCCACCACCGCCCACAACACCACCACTCCCAGCCTATTCATATCCCTAGTCCCCAGTCTCTAGCCCCTGGTCCCCAGCCCCTCCAATACCATCCCTTGCGCCGCAGCGATATCCCCCGATTGCACCCGGTCCCCGGTCAGCGGCGGCACCCGCCGCCGCACCTGCGCCAGCACCGCCTGCAGTTTCCGCCCGGGCCGCAGCGGCTCCAGGTAAACCAGCGCGTGGCTGGCGGCGACCAGCTCGATGCCGAGCACGGCGGCGGTATTGGCCACCACCTGGCGCAGCTTGAGCGCCGCCCCCATGCCCATGGAGACGTAGTCTTCCTTGTTGCCCGAGGTGGTGATGCTGTCCACCGAGGCGGGATGCGCCAGCACGCGGTTCTCCGCCACCAGCGCCGCTGCCGTCACCTGGGCCATCATCAGCCCGGAGTGCAGCCCGGGGTCGGGCGCCAGAAACGCCGGCAGGCCCTCGTTGAGCGACGGGTTCACCATCCGCTCGGTGCGCCGCTCGGAGATGCCGGCCAGCGCGGTCAGGGCGATGGCGCAGTAGTCGAGCGCAAACGCCAGCGGCTGGCCGTGGAAGTTGCCGCCGCTCAGGATCTCGCCCTCGCCCTTGCGTCCCGAGGCGAACACCAGCGGGTTGTCCACGGCGGCGTTGGCCTCGGCGGCGAAGGTGGAGCGGGCGAAGGCGAGGGTGTCGCGCACCGCGCCGTGCACCTGCGGCATGCAGCGCAGGCAATAGGCGTCCTGCACGCGGCCGCAGTGCCGGTGCGAGCGGCGGATGGCGCTGCCTTGCATCAGCGTCCGCAGCCGCGCCGCCGAGGCCTGTTGGCCGCGCTGCCCCCGCACCGCCTGCAGGCGCGCATCGAAGGCGACCGGGGTGCCGCGCAGCGCCTCCAGCGCCAGCGCCCCCACCACCTCGGCCGACTCCACCAGCCGCTCCGCCTGCAGCAGGCTGAGGCAGCCACAGGCCAGCATCGCCTGGGTGCCGTTGAGCAGCGACAAGCCCTCCTTGGCCTCCAGCACCAGCGGCTTGAGCCCGGCCGCGCGCAGCGCCGCCCCTCCCGCCAGGCGCTCGCCGCCCACCTCCGCCTCGCCCTCGCCGATCAGCACCAGCGCCAAGTGCGCCAGCGGCGCCAGGTCGCCGGAGGCGCCCACCGACCCTTGCGCCGGCACCACCGGATGCACGCGCCGGTTCAGCAGCGCGCACAGCCCCTCCACCACCTCCGCCCGCACCCCCGAGTAGCCCTTGGCCAGCGAGTTGGCGCGCAGCAGCAGCATCGCCCGCACCACCTCCTGCGGCAGCGCCGGGCCCACCCCGCAGGCGTGGCTGCGCACCAGGTTCACCTGCAGCTCGCGAATGCGCGCCGGCGCGATGCGGACCTCGCTCAGCCGCCCCAGCCCGGTGTTGACCCCGTAGGCCGGGCCCTCCTGCGCCAAGGCGCGCTCCACCACCGCCCGGCTGGCGAGCAGCCGCCCCCGCGCCCCCGCCGCCAGCCGCACCCCGCGGTGCCCCAGCGCCACCTCCGCCACCTGCTCCAGCGTCAGCCCCGCGCCCTTCAGCTCCAGCACGGTCATCCCATCACCCCTCCCAGCGTGGCCTGGTACTTCTCCGGCAGCGCGCAAGCCTGGAAGTTGTTGTCGATGCAGACGTGCACCGTCTCTCCCTCGGCCAGCAGCAGCCCGTCGCGCGCCCGCACCGCCTGGTACTCGAAGTGCACAATCGAGCCCCGCTGCCGCGCCACCCGCGTGCGGATGGTCACCACGTCGTCGTAGCGCGCCGGCGCCTTGTACCGGCAGCGCGCGTCCACCACGGCGATCTTGCAGCCGTCGGTCTCCATGTCGCGGTAGTTGATGCCGCGCGCCCGCAGGTGCTCCACCCGCCCCACCTCCCACCAGACAAAATAGTTGGCGTAGTAGACCACCCCCATCTGGTCGGTCTCGGCGTAGCGCACCCGCACCTGCGTCTCGGTGTATTCGGCGGCGGCCCCGCTCGTCGCGCCCGTCATTTGGCCTCCCCGGCGTAGTCGGACTCCGGCGCCGCCAGGTAGCGCGCCAGCGTCTCCTCCCAAATCCCCTGCGCCCGCAGCACAAACTCCACCAGGTCGCGCGCCGCCCCCTGGCCGCCGGGGTGCGGCGCCACGAAGTGCGCCGCCGCCCGCACCTCCGGCCGCGCGTTGGCCGGCGCCGCCGCCAGCCCGCTGGCCTCCAGCATGGGCAGGTCCACGATGTCGTCGCCCATGCAGGCGGTCTGCTCCGGCGCCAGCCCGCTCGCCGCCCAGATCGCCTGCAGCGCCTCGCGCTTGCGGTCCACTCCCTGGTGGACGTAGTCCAGCCGCAGGTCGCGCGCCCGCAGCGCCACCGACTCCGAACGCCGCTTGGTGATGATCCCGGTCTTCAGCCCCGCCCGCCGCGCCAGCCCGATGCCGATGCCGTCGTGCGCGCTGAAGCCCTTCACCTCCACCAGCCCGTTTCCGCTGGGGAAGTACCACAGCGTGCCGTCGGTGAGCACGCCGTCCACATCGAACAAGAGCAGCTTTACTACTCGGGCGCGGGCCACCGCGTCGGGGGTCGTCATCTCAAATCAGCTCCGTGGTCCACAGGTCGTGCAGGTGCAGCAGCCCCAGCAGCCGGCGCTCGCGGTCGGCCACCAGCAGGGAAGTGATCTTGCGCTGTTCCATCAGCAGCAGCGCCGCCGGCGCCAGCTCCTCGGGGGCGATGGTCACCGGCTCGCGCGTCATATACGCCGCCGCCGCCAGCTCCACCGCCCCCGCCCCGTGCGCCTGGAAAAGCCGTCGCAAGTCGCCGTCGGAGATCAGCCCCAGCAGCCGGTCCCCCGCCCCCACCACCGCGGTCACGCCCAAACCCTTGCGGCTCATCTCGTAGACCACCTCGGCAAAGGCCGTCTCCGGCCCCACCCGCGGCAGCGCCTCGCCCTGGTGCATCAGCTCCGCCACCGGCGTCAGCCGCTTGCCCAGCGTCCCGCCCGGGTGCAGGTCGGCGAAATCGCGCGGGCTGAAGCCCCGCTCCTCCGCCACCGCCAGCGCCAGCGCGTCGCCCATCGCCAGCGCCGCCGTGGTCGAGGCGGTCGGCGCCAGCCCCAGCGGACATGCCTCCGCCGACACTCCCACGTCCAAGTGCACCTCCGCCGAGCGCGCCAGCAGCGACCCGCCCGCCCCGGTCAGGGCGATGGTGGCGATGCCCAGCCGCTTGATCGGGCCCAGCAGCTCCAGCAGCTCGCGCGTCTCCCCGCTCTGCGACAGCGCCACCACCACGTCGCCGCGCACCAGCATCCCCAAATCCCCGTGCAGCGCCTCGGCCGGGTGCAGGAACAGCGCCGGCGTCCCGGTCGAGCTCAGCGTCGCCGCGATCTTGCGCGCCACGATCCCGCTCTTGCCCATTCCGGTCACCACCACCCGCCCGGCGCAGCCCAAAAGAATGCGCGCCGCCCGCTCGAAGTCGGCCCCGATCCGCGCCTGCAGGTCGGCCACCGCCGCCGCCTCCACCGCCAGCACCCGCCGTCCCGCCGCCTGTATGGAACCCGACTCCTCCATGGCTGTAGCAAACCATCGTAGCATCCCCATTCCTCTAACCTCGGCATGGCACCGCGCTTCCCCCGCAGGCTCCTGGACACGCTCGTGATCGCCTGCGGCTTCTTCCTCCTGCTCGCCAGCCTGGGCCAGTTCGGCTACATGCTGCTGCGCCAGCACCAACTCCGCCAGCAGTGGGACCACCGCACCGCCGCCCCCGGCGCTCCCGCCGCGCGCGGCCTGCGCCTGCAGATCCCCAGCATCGGCCTCGACGACGTGGTGGTGCGCGGCACCAGCTACGCCGACCTGCTCGCCGCCCCGGGGCTGCTCGCGGGCTCGCCCCTGCCCGCCAACGGCGGCAACACCGTCATCGCCGCCCACCGCGACACCTTCTTCCGCCACCTCGCCGAACTCCGCCCCGGCGCCGCCATCTTCCTCCGCCAAGGCCCCCGCCTCTTCGCCTATCGCGTTGCCGCCCGCGCCATCGTCAAACCCACCGACACCGCGGTCCTGGCCAACACCCCCCAGCCCCGCCTCACCCTGATCACCTGCTACCCCACCTACTGGCTTGGCCCCGCCCCCGACCGCCTCGTCGTCACCGCCGCTCGGGTGCGCCCGCCCGGGCGCCAGCCCTGAGCGCCGGCGCCCCCACTGGCGACGACGGCGCCGCAGTCGCCTGCGGCGCTAAGCTAAGAGCATGTCGAACGACGTGATCGTGGTGGGCGCCGGCGTGATCGGCCTCGCCTTGGCGCGCGAGCTGCACCGCCAAGGCCTCTCCGTGATGTTGTTGGAGGCGGGCGCCGCCGGCCAGGGCGCCAGTTGGGCCGCGGCCGGCATGCTGTGGGGCTACCAGACCTCCGAGCCCGCGCTGCGCCCGCTCGCCATCGCCAGCGCCCGCCTCTACCCCACCTGGGCCTCCGAGCTCGAGGCCGAGACCTACCTGCCCTCCGGCTACCACCCCAGCGGCACGCTCTTCCTCGCCAGCCCGGGCCACGCCGCGCCCGCGCCCACCCTGCCCGGCTGGGAGCGTCTGCTGCCCGAGCAGCTCCAGGCCTGCGAACCCGGCCTCCGCCCCGTCGGCGCCGAGGCCTGGCGCATCGCCGGCGACCACAGCGTGGACAACCGCCTGCTGCTCGCCGCCCTGCTCGCCTCCGTTCGCGGCCGCGGCCTCGTGCTGCACGAGCACCAGCCGGTGCGGGCCATCCAGGCCACCGCCGCCGGCCTCGCCGTCACCACCCCGCTGGGCACCCACACCGCCCGCCACGTGGTCAACGCCGCCGGCGCCTGGGCCGCCGCGTTCGCCGCCCCGGTGGCCGCCCCGGTGCGGCCCTGCAAGGGGCAAATGCTGAGCCTGCTCGCCCCCGACTGCCCCCGCCACATCATCGCCGCCGCCGGCGCCTACTTGGTCCCGCGCGCCGACGGCCGCACCCTGATCGGCGCCACCCTGGAAGACGCCGGCTTCGACACCACCGTCGCCCCCGCCGCCATCGCCGCTCTCCGCCGCCGCGCCGAGGCCCTCTTTCCCGCCCTCGCCCAAGCCGGCCCCGCCGAGTCCTGGGCCGGCCTCCGCCCCGCCTCCGCCGACGAACTCCCCCTCATCGGCCCCACCCCTTGTCCCGGCTACTGGATGGCCACCGGCCACTTCCGCGACGGTATCCTGCTCGCCCCCATCACCGCCAAGATCCTGGCCCACGCCCTCGCCACCGGCCACATGACCCAAGCCCTCGATCTGGCCCCGTTCCTGCCCGCCCGCTTCGCGCCCTCCGCCCCCGGTCCCCTGCCCTCCTAGCGCCCGCGCGGGTTCGTCACTGGGTTCCGGTTCAACTCCTGAATCAGCGGCTCCGCCTCCGGCGGCATCTTCACCCCCTTGCCGCTGAGGATGCTCTGGGTGTTGCTGTTCTCCCCATACATGGCCTCGTTGCCCGTGGTGTCGGGCTGCACCACGGCGCCGCTGATGCTCACCCCGGCGAAGGCCCCCTTGCTGCGCCCGTAGGTGAGGATCTCGGAGTTGAGCTTGATGTCGGTGCCGGCCTCGACGTGCCGCCCCACCGGCCCCGCCGCCGCCGCCGCGTCCGCCCCGATGCGGAACTTGCTGCTCAGCAGGCTGTCCAGTTGGCTGCGGTTGCCAAACACCATCACGATGTCGCTCGACTGGATGCCGAGCTGCAGGCCCACGCTGCCGCCGCCAATGGTGATGAACAGCGGCGGCCCCCAGGCCTTGCCCACCTTGCACATCGCCACCCCCTTGCCGTAGTTCGCCCCCAGCCCAAAGGCCCCCTTCTTCGCCCCCGGAATGATGGCCAGGCACTCCGAGTCTTTCAGGATCTCCTCGGGAATGCCCTTGTCCGGTGTCGCCATCACCTGGTGGAACACCTGCGCCGCGTTCTTCAGCCGCGCCACGTCATCCGCCTTGTCGCTGGCCGCCAGCAGTTGCGGCGCGGAAATCAAAATCGCCAGCGCACCCACGCCCGCCAACACGCCCGCTTTGCGAATCCCCAGCATAGTTCCCCTCCTCCAGTGCGAGCACACCTGGAGGTTGGGATGGGAGCCTAAAGTTTCGGGGTTGCATCCCGCTGTTGCAAAAGCCGGTTGAGCTCGGTGAGGAACTCGCCCACGTCCTTGAAATCCATGTACACCGAGGCGAAGCGCACGTAGGCCACCTTGTCCAGTTGCCGCAGCCGGTCCATGATGCGCTGCCCGATCGCCCGCGTGCTCACCTCGCGCTCGGGCGAGTCCACGATCAGCCCCTCCACCTCGTTGACGATCCCCTCCAATTGGCTCATTGAGATCGGCCGCTTCTCCGAGGCGTGCAGCAACCCGGTCAGCACCTTCTGCCGGTCAAACTTCTCCCGCCGGCCATCCTTCTTGATGACCATATAGGGGATCTCGTCCAGCCGCTCGTAGGTGGTGAAGCGCTTCTCGCACGCCAGGCACTCCCGCCGCCGGCGGATCGCCTCCCCCTCCTTGCTCTCGCGCGAATCCACCACCCGGTCCTCGGGATGGCCGCAAAACGGGCATCTCATACCGGGAGAGTGTAGCAGACACCCGCGCCGCGGCCGCTCGCGGGGCCCGCGCCCACCATTCGCCCGCCTAGCCCCGCCGAAAGTCCAGCCCCGCCACGAAGCGCGGGTTCTCCCGCCAGCTCTCCCGCACCAGCACATGCAGCTCCAGAAAGATGGCCGTGCCCAGCGCCGCCTCCAACTGCTGCCGCGCCGCGGTGCCGATCTGGCGGATCATCTCCCCGCCCCGCCCGATCAGGATGGACTTCTGCCCCGGCCGCTCGCAGTAGATCGCCGCCTGCAGCACCCGCAGCGGCCCCGTGGCCCGCTGCCGCCGCTGGTCGCCCTCGATCAGCACCGCCAGCGTGTGCGGCACCTCCTCGCGCGTCAACAGCATCGCCTGCTCGCGGATCACCTCGGCGATCAAAAACTTCTCCGGCTGGTCGGTGGTCTGCTCGGGCGGAAAATACACCGGCCCCGGCGGCAAATAGGCCAGCATCTGCTCCACCAGCCGGTCCAGGTTCTCTTGCCGCAGCGCCGAGATGGGGATCACCTCGGCAAAGGCGAAGCGCTCCTTCCAGGCCTCCAGCAGCGGCAGCAGCGCCTCCCGCTGCGGCAGCAGATCCACCTTGTTGAGCACCAGAAACACCGGCGGCGCCCCGGGCGTGCGCAGCAGATCGAGCGCCATCTGGTCCTCGGCGCCATAGGCGCGGGTGACGTCGGCGAGCAGCAGGCTGAGGTCGCGCCCCTCCAGCCCGGCGCGCACGCTGCGCAGCATCTCGCGGCTCAAGTGGCCGCGGCCGCGGTGCACCCCCGGGGTGTCCACCAGCACGATCTGCCCGGAGGGGTGGCGCGCGCTGGCGGCGACGTTGACCACCCCCAGCAAATGGGTGCGCGTGGTCTGCGGATGCGGCGTCACCGCCGCCACCTTCTTGCCCACCAGCGCGTTCGCCAGCGTGCTCTTGCCGGTGTTGGGCCGCCCCACCAGCGTGACAAACCCGGAGTGAAACACGCCCGCGCTCATTGCTGCAGCGCCCGCGCCAGGAAGAAGGCCGCGGTCGCCGCCACCCCGCCGATCAGCACCGTCTGCAGCGCCGAGCGCAGCCGCGGCGCCCCGGTGAACTGTCCTTTGATATAGCCAAACACCAGCAGCGCCGTCCCGGTCACCGCCACCGAGCCCAAGAGCGCGGTGTGCAGCGGCACGCTGGCGAAGTAGGGCCCCAGCGGGATCAGCCCGCCGACCACATAGGCCCCGGCGATGGTGAGCGCGCTCGCCCAGGCCCGCCCCGGTTCGGGCGCCTCCAGCCCCAGCTCGAAGCGCATCATGAAGTCGCGCCACGCCTGCGGCCGCTGCGCCAGCGCCTCCACCAGCGCGGCGCTCTCGCCCTCGGTCATGCCGTACTGCTGGAAGATCTCCGCCACCTCGCGCCGCTCGTCCTGCGGCCGCTCCACGATCTCGCGCTCCTCCCGCGCCAGCTCCGAGGCATAGTGCTCGGCGTCGCCCCGCGCCGCCAGGTAGCCGCCCAGCCCCATGGCGATCGAGCCGGCGGCGATCTCCGCCAGCCCGGCGGTGACCACGATGCGGGTCGACACCGCCGCCCCCGACAGCCCCGCCGCCAGCGCGAACGGCACCGTCAATCCGTCCGACATGCCAATCACCAGGTCGCGCACCAGCGCGCTCCCGGTGAAGTGGTGTTCGGCGTGGGGGTCGGCCGTCGGCATGGCGGGGCGGGCAGGCGCGGGCGTGCTCATAGACGTGGTCGCGATGGCGAATTCGCTCGCCCCCATCCTACCACCCCGCCCCGCCCGCCGACTGCCGGATGGGAAAGGCAGAGAACCTAACGAGCCAAGTCTTCGGGCAGGAAACCAGCCGGCTCGCGCCTCACGCGACCTAAATGCGCCCGCTTTTCAATTCCTGCCAGGAAGCTGTCGGCCTTCTCAAGAAAACAACCCGCGATGGCAATATAGTCGGCCTGATCATCCAACCCGAGCGACACTGCCAACCGCCGCCGCAGTTCCTCGCTCTCGGGCAGCGGCGCGAAGCGGACGCCTACGGGGTCTCCAAGACTCTCGGCGAGTTTGCCATCCGGAATCATCCAGGGGTCGTGCTTGTAGCAGTTCGCGAGCAGCCGAAAGGTCTCCGTCAGCGCGCCCGCCCTGTCAAACCCCAGCTTGCACGCCATCTGGTCCCAGCCCTTTGGATCTTTTAGTAGCGCCCGCTTCGTCTTGACCCGCGAAAGGTAAAGCTCCTCCGCGATCTCATCCTCGGGGCCGCACCGCGCCCAGAGCTTCAACAATTCGCGTTCGACCTGATGGTGGGCGGCAACGAGCAGCAGCAGGCACAGCTCGTTGAGGAGGGGCCCATCCTCAAACAGCCATTGTGCATCGGCTGCCTCCGCCTCAGCACCTTCGAGGAGCTGCTGTCGGCGATCCCGCTCGGCCCTGATGAGGCTCAGGAATTCTCTTGAAAAAGCCAGCGGCATCGGTCCCCATCCAAATTCCTCCGGCCGCGCTCCGCCCGGATCTGCTCCAGCGTCGCGTCGGTGGCGGCGGCGGCCAGCGGCCGCCCGGTGCGAAGTACCCAAACGCCGCCCCTCTCCTGCGTGAGCGGTCCCGCCCCCTGCGCCGGCTTGGGGATTACCACCCGGCCCGCCTTGTCCCCTCTGACCCGCTTCTTCATAATGGCCATTATGCTATGGCCCGGCCCATCAAACGCCGCTTGGGTGGGTTCGGTCCAGGCCCTCCCGCGGCAAAGGATCATAATAGGAGCAGGGACTCTCCTTCATGCCGCCGCCGCGATCCCGCTCCAACCACCGCCTGGTCCGCGTTTTCGGCATTGACGTCCAGTTCCACTCCAGTTGGCTGATCATCCTGGCGCTGATTGGCCTCAGCCTGGGCGAGTACTTCCGCGCCGCCAACCCCGACTGGTCGCGCCTGGAGGTGGTCTTGGCGGCGGCCGCCACCACCGTCCTGTTCTTCGCCTCCGTCGTCGCCCACGAGCTCGCGCACAGCCTGGTGGCCCGCCTCCACGGCCTGCCGGTGCATGTCATCACCCTCTTCGTCTTTGGCGGGGTGAGCGAGCTGACGCGCGAGCCCGACGACGCCAGCAGCGAGTTCCAGATCGCCATCGCCGGTCCGCTCAGCAGCCTGGCCATCGGCGCCTTCTGCTGGGGCATCGCCCGCCTGGGCAGCCAGCACCAGCCCGTCTTCGCCGTGCTCGCCTGGCTGGGCTGGATCAACCTCGCGCTCGCGCTCTTCAACCTCATCCCCGGCTTCCCGCTCGACGGCGGCCGGGTGCTGCGCGCCATCCTCTGGAGCGCCAACAAAGACTTCCTCAAATCCACCCACTGGGCCACGCGCGTGGGCAAGGCCTGCGCCCTCGGCTTCATCCTCCTGGGGGTGCTGGAGTTCTTCGCCGGCGCCGGCCTCAGCGGCCTCTGGCTCGCCTTCATCGGCTGGTTCCTGCTCAGCGCCGCCGAGCAGAGTTGGCGCCAAACCGAGGCCCAGGCGGCGCTCGACCATTACACCGTGCGCGACCTCGAGTCCCCGCTCTACTCCCGCGTCCCGCCCGAGCTCAACCTCGAGGCCTTCATCGCCGAGCTCGCCAGCCACCACAACTACCGCGCCAGCCTGGTGATGGATGCCGATGACCGCCTGCTCGGCATCATCAGCCCCGGCGACCTTTCCCGCATCCCCCGCGCCCAGTGGGGCACCACGCTGGTGCGCGACCTCATGGTCCCGCGCGAGCAGATGGCGGTGGTCGCCCCCACCGAAGGCCTGTTCTCGGCCCTGCGCAAGATGGCCGAAAGCAACGTGGGCCAACTGCCCATCGTGGCCGATGGCGGTGTGCGCGGGGTGATCCGCCGCGACCGCATCATCGAGCTGTTGCAGGCCCAACTCGCCGGCGGCCACTAGTGGAGTGCCCCAGAAATGGCGATGCCTTCACACTCGTCCCGTATGCGACTTTTCCCCAAGAAAAGTCGCAGCCCGCTCGCAAGGACACCCATCATTTCCTCTGGGGCACTACACTAGCCGGCCCCCCTCCCCGACTATGAGCACCTCCGACCCGACCCCTGCCTCCGTCGCCTTCGGCGCCCCCGGCATGCCCCCGCGCTGGACCCGCAGCGCCAAGGACGCCATCGGCACCGCCTACGCCGCTTCCAGCCGCCTCTGGTTCACCCTCGCCCAGGGCACCCTCACCGAACTCTACTTCCCCACCGTGGACCGCCCCCAGGTGCGCGACCTGCAGTACCTGTTCACCGACGGCGCCACCTTCTTCGCCGGCGAGCGCCGCGACTGCGACGCCCGCACCGAGGCGCTCTCGCCCCACGCCCTCGGCTTCCGCGTCGCCATCGAAGACCGCCAGGGCCGTTTCCGCTGCGAGAAGGAGATCGTCGCCGATCCCCACCTGAGCTGCCTGCTGCAGCACACCCGCCTGGAGGTGGGCGCGGAATTCTCCCGCAGCCTGCGCCTGTTCGTGCTCTGCGCCCCCCACCTCGACGGCATGGGCTGGCACAACAACGCCGAGGTGGCCGAGGTCGCCGGGCGCTGCCTGCTGCTCGCCCACCACAACCATATCTGGATGGCGATCGGCGCCACCGTGCCGCTGCTCCACGCCTCCGCCGGCTACGTCGGCGCCAGCGACGGCTGGACCGACATCGCCGCCCACCTCCGCCCCACCCTGGCCTTCGCCTCCGCCCCCGACGGCAACGTCGCCCTGGTGGCCGAACTCGATCTCGACCCCACCTCCCAGGGCGCCCGCCGCGGCGCCAGCCGCGCCCACGAGTTCACCCTCGGCCTCGCCTTCGGCGATTCCCGCCACGCCGCCGTCAACACCCTGCTGCAGAGCCTGGGCCAGCCCTTCGCCCAGGCCCGCAACCGCTTCCTGGAGCAGTGGGACCGCACCCGCGAGCACCGCCTCCCGCTCGAGGCCCATGCCCAGGACGGCGGCGCCCTCTACCACCGCAGCATCAGCCTGCTGCTCGCCCACGAGGACAAGACCTACCCCGGCGCCCTCATCGCCTCCCTGGCCATTCCCTGGGGCGAGGCCAAGGGCGACGAGGACCTGGGCGGCTACCACCTGGTCTGGACCCGCGACCTAGTCAACAGCGCCGGCGGCCTGCTGGCCAGCGGCGACCAGCGCACCGCCCGCCGCGCCCTGATCTACCTCTGCGCCACCCAGCATCCCGATGGCGGCTTCTCCCAGAACTTCTGGATCAACGGCACCCCCTACTGGGGGGGCATCCAGCTCGACGAGGTTGCCTTCCCCATCCTGCTCGCCTGGCACCTGCGCCAGCAGGGCGGACTGCGCGACCTCCATCCCTACCCCATGGTGGCGCGCGCCGCCGCCTTCCTCATGCGCCACGGCCCCTCCACCCCGCAGGAGCGCTGGGAAGAGGCCGGCGGCTACTCCCCCTCCAGCCTCGCCGCCCAGATCGCCGGCCTGGTCTGCGCCGCCGACTTCGCCCACGCCGAGGGCGACGACACCCTCGCCCACTTGGCGCTCGACTACGCCGACTTCCTCGAGAGCCACCTCGAGGCCTGGACCGTCACCTCCCAGGGCACGCTCCTGCCCGGCGTTCCCCGCCACTACATCCGCATCAACCCCGCCCCCCGCCTCGGCGTCGGCGCCAACGAAGACCCCGACACCGCCACCCTGCACATCAACAACCGCGGCCCCGGCCAGGCCAGCGCCTTTCCCGCGCGCGACATCGTGGATGCCGGCTTCCTCGAGCTGGTGCGCTACGGCATCCGCCCCCCCGGCGATCCGCTCATCGAAGACTCGCTGCGCGTGGTGGACGCCACCCTCAAGGTCGCCACCCCCTACGGCCCCTGCTGGCGCCGCTACAACCACGACGGCTACGGCCAGCGCCCCGACGGCGGCGCCTTCGAGGGCTGGGGCCGCGGCGGCGCCTGGCCGCTGCTCACCGGCGAGCGCGCCCACTACGAACTCGCCGCCGGCCGCGACGTCGCCCCCTTCGTCCGCGCCCTGGAGCGCCTCGCCAACCACCTCCACCTCCTGCCCGAGCAGGTCTGGGACCTGCCCGACCTGCCCGCCGCCTTCCTCAGCTTCGGCCGCCCCAGCGGCTCCGCCATGCCGCTGATGTGGGCCCACGCCGAGTACCTCCGCCTGCTGCGCTCCCTCGCCGACGGCGCCGTCTTCGACCACATCCCCGCCGTCGCCGACCGCTACCTCCACGGCCACCGCAGGAAAAAGCCGCTCGAGATCTGGAAGCTGCACCGCCAAGTCCCCCTCCTGCCCGCCGGCGCCACCCTCCGCATCCAACTGCTGGAGCCGTTCTTCCTTCACTTCAGCCGCGACGGCTGGGCCACAGTCGAGGAGCTGCGCTCCACCCCCACCCCCTACGGCTTCGAGTACCTCGATCTGCACGCCGCCCCCGGCCAGACCGCCCCCTTCCAGTTCACCTTCCGCTATGCCAACGACGGCCGCTGGCAGGGCCAGGATTTCCAGGTCGCACTGCGGAGCTGAGGCAAAAAATCGGTACACTAAGTGAAGGAAAGGGATGCGCCCATGAAACTCACCCCCGGCAAGCTGAAAGGCATGAATGCCGTCTCCGACGCCCGCGGCGTGATCGCCGCCGCCGCCATGGACCAGCGCGGCAGCCTGCAGAAGGCGCTCGCCAAGGAGAAGGGCAGCCCCGCCACCCCGGCCATGATGGAGGAGTTCAAGCTCGCCGTCAGCCGCGGCCTCACCCCCTACGCCAGCGCCATCCTGCTTGATCCCGAGTACGGCCTGCCCGCCGCCGCCGCCCGCGCTAAAAACGCCGGCCTGCTGCTCGCCTACGAGGAGAGCGGCTACGACAACACCCAGCCCGGCCGCCTCCCCGACCTGCTCCCCCACAGCTCCGTCCGCCGCCTGCAGGCCGCCGGCGCCGACTGCGTCAAGATCCTGCTCTACTACACCCCCTTCGAGGCCGCCCCCATCAACGACGTCAAGCACGCCTTCATCGAGCGCGTCGGCGCCGAGTGCCGCGCCGCCGACATCCCCTTCTTCCTCGAGTTTGTCGGCTACGACCCCGCCGGCGGCGACGAGAAGGGCCTCGCCTACGCCCGCCAAAAGCCCGAGATTGTCCGCGCCAGCATCGCCGAGTTCAGCCAGGACCAGTACGGCGTGGACGTGCTCAAGGTCGAGATCCCGGTCAACACCAAGTTCGTCGCCGGCAGCGCCGCCTTCTCCGGCGAGGCCGCCTACTCCAAGCCCGAGGCGCTAGAACACTTCTGCCGCGCCGCCGCCGCCGCCCGCCGCCCCTTCATCTTCCTCAGCGCCGGCGTCAGCAACGCCGAGTTCACCGAGAGCCTGGCGCTCGCCGCCGAATCCGGCGTCGCCTTCGCCGGCGTGCTCTGCGGCCGCGCCACCTGGAAGGACGGCATCGCCGTCTACGCCCGCCAGGGCCTCGCCGCCTTCGAACAGTGGCTCGCCACCCAGGGCCGCGCCAACATCGAGGCCGTCAACCGCAGCCTGCGCGCCGCCTCCCCCTGGTTTGCCGCCTACGGCGCCGCCTCCGCCGCGGCCCTCGCCTAGGCCCGCCGTGAGCCTCGGGCTGTACCTGTCGGTGCCGTTCTGCCGCAGCAAGTGCAGCTACTGCAACTTCGCCAGCGCCGTCTTCTCCCCCGCCGTCTACCACGAATACGCCGCCCTGCTCGCCCGCGAGCTTGCCCTCGCCGCCGCCCACGACGGCCTCGCCGGCGCCACCCTCGACTCCCTCTACTGGGGCGGTGGCACCCCCACCCTGCTCGCCCCCGGCGACTTCGCCCTGGTCGCCGCCGCCATCCGCGAACACTTCCAACTCGCCCCCGATCTCGAACACACCGTCGAGGTCGCCCCCGGCACCCTCACGCCCGCGGCGCTCGACGCCCTCGTCGCCGCCGGCGTCAACCGCCTCAGCTTCGGCGTGCAGTCCTTCCACGACGCCGAGGCCCGCGCCGTCGGCCGCCTCCATGCCCGCTCCACCGTGCTCGCCGACCTGGAGCGCGCCCGCGCCGCCGGCCTCGCCAACCTCAACCTCGACCTCATCGCCGGCCTCCCCCACCAAACCCCCGCCTCCTGGCGCCAATCGCTCGAGCTCGCCTGCGCCACCGGTGTGCCGCATGTCTCCATCTACATGCTCGAGGTGGACCACGACAGCCGCCTCGGCCACGAGCTGCTCGCCGGCGGCGCCCGCTACCACGCCCACACCGTGCCCGACGACGACCTCGTCGCCGACGCCTACGAGCTCGCCTGCGACCTCCTGCCCGCCGCCGGTGTGCCCCAGTACGAGATCTCCAACTTCGCCCGCCCCGGTTTTGCCAGCCGCCACAACCTGCGCTACTGGGCGCGCGCGCCCTACCTCGGCGTCGGCCTCGACGCCCACTCCTTCTTGGCCTCCCCCCAGCCCCGCCGCTTCGCCAACCCCGACGCCCTCGCCGCCTATCTCGAACCCCTGCGCGCCCATCGCCTCCCCCGCCTCGCCCCCGCGCGGCTGCCGCCGGCGGCCGAACTCGAGGAACACTACTTCCTCGGCCTGCGCCGCAACGCCGGCGTGGCATTGCTCGAACCCCTGCCGCCCGCGCTCGTTCCCCGCCTCGATCGCCTCGTCGCCGACGGCCTGTTGCGGCGCGCCGGCGGCCGCATCGCCCTCACCCCGCGCGGCCGCCTGCTCGCCAACCAGGTCTGCGCCGAATTCCTCGGCGCCTTCGACGCCACCCACGATACTCTCGTAGCATGCGAGGACGTTTCAGCCCCAAGGGCATGACCGAGGTCGAGGCGATGCAGAGCCGCGGCGTGCGCGCCGCCGTTGATCTGCGCAGCGACACCGTCACCCGCCCCTCCCCCGAGATGCGCCGCGCCATGATGGCCGCCGAGGTGGGCGACGACGTCTACGGCGAAGACCCCAGCGTCAACCGCCTCCAGGCCCGCGCCGCCGAACTCTTCGCTCGCGAGGCCGCCCTCTTTGTGCCCACCGGCACCATGGCCAACCAGATCGCCGTCCATCTCCACACCCGCCCCGGCCAGGAGATTGTCTGCGAGGCCCGCTCCCATCTCTTCAACCTCGAGATGGCCATGGCCGCCGCCTTCTCCGGCTGCCTCTGCCGCCCCGTCGCCGCCGACACCGGCCGCCTCACCTGGGGGCTGGTGCAGCCCGCGCTCCGCCTCGACGACCTCCACAACCACGCCCGCACCGGCCTGGTGGTGGTGGAAAACACCCACAACTGGGCGGGCGGCGTCGTCACTCCGCCTGCCATCACCAACGACCTCTGCCGCGAGCTGCGCCAGCGCGGTGTCCGCACCCACCTCGACGGCGCCCGCATCTTCAACGCCGCCACCGCCCTGGACGTGCCCGTCGCCGCCCTCTCCGCCCCCTTCGATTCGCTGATGTTCTGCCTCTCCAAGGGCCTGGGCGCGCCCGTGGGCTCGCTCCTGCTCGGCTCGGCCGACTTCATTGACCGCGCCCGCAGCGTGCGCAAGATGCTGGGCGGCGGCATGCGCCAGGCCGGCGTGCTCGCCGCCGCCGGCCTGGTCGCGCTGGAGAAGGGCCCCGCCTCCCTCGCCCGCGACCACGCCCTCGCCCAGCGCCTCGCCCGCGGCCTCGCCACCATCGCCGGCGTGCGCGTGGACCCCGCCCAGGTCGCCACCAACATCGTCGTCTTCGACCTCCGCCAGACCGAGTTTGATGCCGCCCACGTCCTCGCCCGCCTGGCCGAGCGCAACGTCCTCGCCAACGCCCTCGACCCCTACCAGATCCGCCTGGTCACCCACTGCGACGTGGACGAGGCCCAGTGCGACGAGGCCCTCTTCGCCCTCCGCGCCGTGATTGAGCGCGAGTGATCTGTGAGCGGACCAAATCCAGTAAAATCAGTCACTTGCATCTCGACCGCCCGCCCGCCCCCAGCCCCGCGCCGCCTAGGGCCCTCCCCCTAGCCCGACCCGCGAAATTTTTCCAGCGGGTGGCCCGTTATCCTTTATAATCAGCCAGTTGCCCAGACCGGCGGACTGCGCCCCAACTTTGCCGGGGCGCCATGCCGAGATGGGGCACGGCTGATCTCACGGGTATGTGCTGGGATGGATTCTTCCCGGAGTGAGTGCAACATGGCCGAACATTTCACCCCATGGGCCTGGGCCGCCTTTGCCAGCCAGAGCCTTCCCTCCGCCGAGGCCGAGCCCATGCGCGCCCACTTGGCCGCCGGCTGCGCCTGCTGCGAACAAGAACTGGACTTTTGGCGCCTGCTCGGCGACACCCTGCGCCAGGATCGCGAACCCCTCCCGCCCGCCTGCCTCGAGCGCGCTCTGGCCCTGGCCTCGCCCCCTGACCGCACCGCCCGCGCTCTGCGCCCCCGCCCCGCCGGCCGGGGCGCCGTGCGCTTGGCCTTTGACAGTTTCACCGCCCCCTGGCCCGCCCGCGTGCGCGGCCTGCAGGCGCGCCGCCACTGCGTCTACCAGCTCGACGGCTCGCCCGACCTCAGCCTCGAGGTCATGGTCGAGCGCGTCAGCCGCCACGACGGCTGGAGCGTGGTCGGACAAGTTTTGAATGCTGTCGGCGAGGGCTGGCCCGATTGTGCGGTCGAGCTCACCGGCGTGGCCGGCCCCAGCCCCAACGCCCCGGCCCGGCGCGCCCGCACCAACGCCTTCGGAGAGTTCGCCCTGCTGCCCACCGACGCCGGCCCCTGGTGCCTGGACCTGCAGGCCGGGCTCAAGCATTGGGGCGTCGCCCCGGTGCTGCTGCCCTAAAGTTTCCTTAAGAATCGGCCGATAGGGGATGGTGGGAGTTTGTGGTTGCTCATTGGGTTCGGTTGTGGATGTTGAGGAAGTGATGTTGAGGAAGTGAGGATATGAGCATGGTGTTTCGCAATCAACCTGGACGGCGGCGGCCGGCGATCGGCCTGCTGGCGATGACCTTCTGTCTGTGGGCCTCTCTTGCGGCCTTCGCCTCCGGCCCTCTCGGCCAGGGTGTCCTGGTCCATTTGCAGGCCAGCCAAGTCGCCAGCTTCGACGCCCGCCTCGACGTCACTTCCGTGCGCCTCAACCCCCACCGCGACCTCTACCTGGTCACCTCCAACTCCGGCCTCACCGACCAGCAACTGCTCAACCAGATCAAAACCGATCCCGCCGCCGGCCACCCCGAACTGAACACCATGATGACCCTGGGCCAGTCCACCGCCTCGGTGTTGAACGGCGGCCAATCCACCGCTTCGGTCCTCAACGGCGGCCAATCCACTGCCTCGGTGTTGAACGGCGGCCAGTCCACTGCCTCGGTGTTGAACGGCGGCCAATCCACCGCTTCGGTTTTGAACGGCGGCCAGTCCACCGCCTCAGTCCTCAACGGCGGTCAATCCACCGCCTCGGTTCTCAACGGCGAGTTCGTGCAGGTGCTGGTGCAGAGCACCGCTTCGGTCCTCAACCAGAGCACCGCCTCGGTGCTCAACACCGAGACCAACTACTACGGCACCCGCGCCCCCACCCAATACGTGGACCAGCCCCTGGTCTCGCAGGTCGCCAGCGGGCCCGCCGCCCACGCATTGGCCACCGGCAAGGGCGTGGTGGTGGCGCTGATTGACAACGGCGTAGACCAGTTCAACCCGGTGCTGCGCAAGGTCCTGCTGCGCCGCGAGGGCTACAACTTCTACGACAACACCCCCAATTGGTCGGCCTGGGCCGACCTCGGCCAATCCACCGCCTCGGTGCTCAACGGGGAGCAGTCCACCGCCTCGGTGCTGAACAGCGAGGGCCTGCGCTGGCTGCTCAGCCAATCCACCGCCTCGGTGCTCAACGGCTGCACCGTGCCCACCGCCAACAGCCTCAACGGCAGCATCTCCAGCACGGTGGCGGTGTTGCAGCAATCCACCGCCTCGGTGCTCAACGGCCAGAGCACGGCCTCGGTGCTGAACCGCGAGGAGCAGCAGTTGATCGCGCTGATCGAGAAGATCCTGGCCTGCGATCCCGACTTCGGCCACGGCACCTCGGTGGCGGGCCTCATCCACTTGATCGCCCCCGAAGCCAAGATTCTGCCCATCAAGGCCTTCGGCCCCGGCGGCACCGCCGACGCCGCCGTGATCTACGAGTCCATCACCTACGCCATGGACCACGGCGCCAACGTCATCAACCTGAGCTTCAGCTCCACCGGCCTCGACCCCAACGTGCAGGCGGCCATCGCCGAGGCGGTCAGCAAGGGCATCATCGTCTCCGCCGCCGCCGGCAACAGCGGCAGCAGCGACCCGGTCTATCCCGCCTCCCTGCCCGGCGTGGTGGGCGTGGGCGCGGTGGATGGCTGCAACGCCCCCACCAACCCGCCTCCCGCCCCCGGCACGGTCAATCCCTGCATCGCCAACCCGGTGTTCAACCGCGCCGCCTTCTCCAACTTCGATCCCCCCACCGGGATCGTGGACGACGATGTCGCCGCCCCCGGCGTGCAGTTGCTCACCACCTTCCCCGGCTTCGGCCTGCTCTGGGCGACGGTGAGCGGCACCTCTTTCTCCACCCCGCTGGTGGCGGGCGAGGCCGCCCTGCTGCGGCAGTTGGGCCAGGCCGGCGCCGACAACCGCGGCGAGATCGAAAACACCGCCAACCCCTCCATCCCCGGCGACGCCGACGGCGGCCTCGGGCATGGCCTGGTGCAGGTGCTGGGCGCGCTGCGCACCGCGCCCCCGCCCGGCCACGGCGAAAACCACCGCGGCCGCTAAAGGAGCGCCTGTCCCCATGGCCGACGAGCTTCCGGTAGTCGGCGCGTCCTTCATGGATGCGGTCGCCTGCGCCATGGGCGCGCTGGTGGATCTGCGCGACCTGGGCACCGGCGTGCATAGCACCCAGATCGTCGAGCTTGCCATCGCCGTCGGCGCCCACTACGGCTGGGAAACCCGCCAACTGCGCGAGCTCGAGATCAGCGCCACCCTGCACGACATCGGCAAGATCGGCATCCCCGACAGCATCCTCAACAAGCAGCAGGCGCTCGAGCCCTCTGAGGCCGCCATCATGCGCCGCCATCCCGAGTACGGCTGGGCCATCCTGCGCCAGGTGCCCGGCTTCGAGTGGGTGGCGCTCTACATCCTCCACCACCACGAACGTTGGGACGGCTCCGGCTACCCTGGCAAGCTCAAGGGCTGCGAGATCCCGCTGGGCGCGCGCATCCTCGCCGTGGTGGACGCCTTCCACGCCATGACCTCCGACCGCCCCTACCGCCGCGGCATCCCCATCCCCGAAGCCTGCGCCCGCCTCGTCCAGTCCGCCGGCACCCAGTTCGACCCGGAAGTGGTCGCCGTCTTCGTGGACTACGCCCAGCAGCAGTACCTGCCCGCCGCCGCCGCCGCCGCCGGCGCCGCCTAAGCCGCGCCCCCTCCGCTGGCGGCGCGCCGCAGGCGCGCTGGGGCCCGCGCCCGCCATGGGGCCGCGCCGCTCCTCCGGGCAGCGGTGGCACAGCCAATCCTGGCTGTGCGCGCTCCGCCCGCGGCCGCGCCGCCCCGCCCCGGCCGCGCTACTCCACCGCCAGCGCCTGCTCCACAATCGCCGCCTGCTCTTGCTGGTGCCGCCGCAGCGAGCCCGCCGCCGGGCTGGAACTCGCCCGCCGGCTGATGTGGCGGAGCCGCGCTCCGGCCGCCACGCCCGCGTCCATCACTCCCTGCAGCCGCGGCGCCACAAAGCTCCACGCCCCCATGTTCTCCGGCTCTTCCTGCACCCACACGATCGTCCGCGCCTGCGCGTACCTCGCCAGCTCCGCCCCAATCTCCTCCGCGGGGAAGGGATAGAGCTGCTCCACCCGCACGATCGCCACATCGCGCCGGCTGCCCCGCGCCTTGGCCAGGTCGTAATACACCTTGCCCGAGCACAGCGCCACCCGCGCCGCCTCCGCCTCCGCCCCCGCATCCCCCAGCACCGCCCGGAAGCCGCCCGCGGTGAGTTCGGCGAAGGGCGAGGCCACCTGGGGATGGCGCAGCAGGCTCTTGGGGGTGAACACCACCAGCGGCCGCCGCGGCCGCCGCCGCCCCTGGCTGCGCAGCAGATGGAAGTACTGCGCCGCCGTGGTGCAGTTGGCGATGCGCCAGTTGTCCTCGGCCGAGAGCTGCAAAAAGCGCTCGATGCGCGCGCTGGAGTGCTCCGGCCCCTGCCCCTCGTAGCCGTGCGGCAACAGCAGCCCCAGCCCGCTGGTGCGCTGCCACTTGGTCTCGCTCGCCGCCAGGAACTGGTCAATGATCACCTGCGCCCCGTTGGCGAAGTCGCCAAACTGCGCCTCCCACAGCACCAGCGCCGTGGGATGGGTCATGGCATAGCCGAACTCGAAGCCCAGCGCCGCCTCCTCCGACAGCAGGCTGTCGTAGATCTCCACCGCCTCCTGCTCCGGGCTCAGGTGGGCCAGCGGAATGTAGGTCTCCGCGCTCTCGTAATCGTGCAGCACGGCGTGGCGCTGGCTGAAGGTGCCGCGCCCGGAGTCCTGCCCGCTCAGCCGCACCGGCACCCCCTCCAGCGCCAGCGTGCCCAGCGCCAGCGCCTCCGCCAGCGACCAGTCCACGCTGCCCTGCTGCGCCACCGCCTGCCGCCGCTTCTCCGCCCAGGCGCGCAGCTTGGGGTGCAGGTGGAAACTCTCCGGCAGCGCCCCCAGCCGCTCCCCCACCCGCTGCAGCAGATCCACCCCCGCCGCCGTCGCCGGCGCCGACACCACCGCCGCCGCCTCGGGCGCGCCCGCCGCCACCGCCTGCGCCGCCGCCTGGCTCAGCCCCTCCCGCACCGCCACCCGCTCCGCCTCCGCGTCCGCCACCAGCCCCGCCCCCTCCAGCGCCCGCGCGTATAGCGTCCGCACCGAGGCGTGCTGGTCAATGTTGCGGTACAGCACCGGCGAGGTCAGCGAGGGATCGTCCGCCTCGTTGTGCCCGTGCCGCCGGTAGCAGACGATGTCCACCACCACGTCCTTGTGGAACTGCTGCCGGAAGGCAAAGGCCAGCTCCGTCGCCCGCACCACCGCCTCCGGATCGTCCCCGTTCACGTGGAAAATCGGCGCCTGCACCGTGCGCGCCACGTCGGTGCAATACAGCGTCGAGCGCGCCCCCGCCGGCGAGGTGGTGAACCCGATCTGGTTGTTGACCACCAGGTGCGTGGTCCCGCCGGTGCGGTAGCCGCCCAACTGCGACAGGTTCAGCGTCTCCGCCACCACCCCCTGTCCGGCAAACGCCGCGTCCCCGTGGATGAGCACCGGCACCACGCGCCGCCCGCGCTGGTCCTGCGCGTCCGTCAATTGCTCCTGCCGCGCCCGCGCGCTCCCCTCCACCACCGGGTCCACCGCCTCCAAATGGCTGGGGTTGCTGATCAGCTCGATCGCCAGCCGCCGCCCGTCCGGCCCCACGTGGCTGCCCTCGGCCCCGAGGTGGTACTTCACGTCCCCCGAGCCCTCCACGCTGTCCGGATCCTGGTCCTCGAACTTCGAGAACATCACGCTCATGCTCTGCCCCAGCAGCGTCACCAGCACGTTCAGCCGCCCGCGGTGCGACATGCCCAGCACGATGTCCTCGGCCCCGTCGGCGCTGGCCTGGTTGAACAGCGCGTCCAGCGCCGGTATCAGCGCCTCGCCCCCCTCCAGCGAGAAGCGCTTGTGCCCCACAAAGCGCGCGTGCAGCAGGTGCTCGAACTCTTCCGCCTCGGTCAGCTTGCGCAAAATGCGCCGCCGCTGCTCCGCTCCCAGCCCGCGCTCGCCCCGCCGCGGCTCCAGGTGCTCCTGCAGCCACAGCCGCTCCTCCGGCCGCTGCAGGTGCATGAACTCCAGCGCCAGCGTGCCGCAGTAGGTCGCCCGCAGCACCGCCAGGATCTCGCGCAGCGTGCAGGTCGCCCCCGCCGGCCGCCCCGCCAGCGGACACAGGAAGCTCCGCTCCAGGTCGCCCTCGCCCAGCCCGAAATGCCCCGGCTCCAATTCCGGGTGCGGCTCCACCGCCTTCATCTGCAGCGGGTCCACCTCCGCCTGCAAGTGGCCGCGCACGCGGTAGGTGTGCACCAACTGGTTCACCGCCGCCTGCTTGCGGATCGCCTCCCCGTCCGCCGCCGCGCCCTCCGCCCCTTCTCCCCCCAGCGCCGCCGGCCCCGGCAGCGCCAGCACCGGCGCCGCGGCCACCCCCAGCGCCGCGAAAATGCGCCCGTAAAAATCGTCCGCCCCCTGCAGCAGCGCCTCCACCCGCGCTAAAAACGCCCCCGACTCCGCCCCCTGCACGATGCGGTGGTCGTAGGTGCATGCCAGCGTGAAGCTCTTGCCCACCCCCAGCGCCCGCAGCGTTGCCTCCGGCACCCCCTCGAACCCCGCCGGATAGGCCACCGCCCCGGCCGCGATGATCGCCGCCTGCCCCGCCATCAGCCGCGGCACCGAGGCCCGCGTCCCGATGGTCCCGGGGTTGGTCAGGCTGATCGTCGCCCCCTGCAGCTCGTCGGGCGCGATCTTGCCGCTGCGCGCCGCCTGGATCAGCCGGTCGCACGCCTGGAAAAATTCCGCGAAGCTCTGCTGCTCCGCCTGCTTCACCACCGGCACCAGCAGCGAACGCCCGCTGGCCCGCTCCACGTCCACCGCCAGCCCCAGGTTCACGTGCGCCCGCTCCACCCGGCTCGCCTGCCCCTGCTCCAGGCTATAGGCGCTGTTCAGCGAAGGGAACTCCACCGCCGCCCGCACGATCGCCCAGCCCACCAGCGGCGTCAGCGACAGCTTCTGCTTCCGCTCCGCCAAGTGCTGGTTCAGCAGCCGCCGGTTCGCCTCCAGCCGCCCCACCGCGATGCTGCGCTGCGAGGTCGCCGTCGGGATCGCCAGGCTGGCCTCCATGTTGGCCGCCAGCCGCGCCGCCGCGCCCCGCAGCGGCTCCAGCCGATCGCCGCTCTGCAGCGCCACCGCCGCCGTTGAAGGTGCCGCCGCCGACGGCGCCGGCACCGCGCTCCGCCCGTTGCCGCCCGCGCTCAGCTTGGCGAAAATGCTCCGCCACGCCTCCGGCACCGCCTCCGCGTTGGCCTGGTACAGGCGCCACAGCTCTTGCCCGTAGCCCTCGTTCGCGCCCAATGTTTCCAGGTAGGTTTCGATCTTTGGATCCGCTTCGCTTGTCGCCACGTGCTCCCCATCGTACTCTCTAAAAGTATAACCGGGAGCGACTGCCCTTCATGAGCATCCTGACCTCCGCCTCCAGCAACTTGGCTCTCGATTCCGACCTCCGGCTCCTGCTCTGGCAGCGCCTCGCCACCGAGATCGAGCGCTACCAGCGCCAAGTCGCCGGCGCCCGCGTTGCCCCCGCGCTCGATCCCGGGGCGCTGCGCCAGGCGCTCGCCGCCTTCGATTTCCAGTCCCCGCTGCCCCCGCCCGAGGCCCTGGCCTTCGCCGTGCGCGGCCTGTGGGAGCAGCAGGTCCACACCCCGCACCCGCGCTACTTCGGCCTGTTCAATCCCGCCCCCACCACCATGGGCATCGTCGCCGACGCCCTGGTGGCCGCCTTCAACCCGCAAATGGCGGCCTGGAGCCACAACCCCTTCGCCACCGAGGTCGAGCGCCATCTCGTCCACGCCCTCGGCGCGCGCTTCGGCTACCCCGCCGCCAGCCTGGACGGCGTTTTCTGCTCCGGCGGCGCCGAGGCCAACCACACCGCCCTGCTGGCCGCCCTCACCCACGCCTTTCCCGAATTCGCCCGCGGCGGCCTCCGCGCCCTCCCCGCCCCGCCCACGGTCTACGTCTCCCGGCTCAGCCACGACTCCGTGCTCAAGGCGGCGCGCCTGTGCGGCCTCGGCACCGACTGCGTGCGCGTGCTCGAGGTGGATGCCGCCTGGCGCTTGGCTCCCGCCGCCGTCGCCGCCGCCGTCTCCCGCGACCGCGCCGCCGGCGCCCGCCCCGCCTTCCTGGTCGCCACCGCCGGCGCCACCGCCACCGGCGTCATGGACCCGCTCGCCGATCTGGCCGCGCTTGCCCAATCCGAAAACCTTTGGTTCCACGTGGACGCCGCCTGGGGCGGCTTCGCCGCCCTGCTGCCCGAGCTGCGCCCCGCCATCGCCGGCATCGAGCGCGCCGACTCCATCACCTTCGACGCCCACAAATCCCTCTCCGTCCCCATGGGCGCCGGCATCTTCCTCACCCGCCACCCCCACATCCTCAGCCGCACCTTCGGCGTCGCCGCCGACTACATGCCCCGCGACGCCGACGAGGTCGCCTCCCCGCCCCCCGATCCCTTCGCCCACTCCATGCAATGGTCGCGCCGCTTCACCGGCCTCAAGCTCTTCCTCTCCCTCGCCGTGGCGGGATGGTCCGGCTACGAGGCCGCCCTCCGCCATCAAGTCGCCATGGGCGACTACCTGCGCCAGCAAGCCCAGGCCCAGGGCTGGCGCCTCGCCAACTCCACCCCCCTGCCGCTCGCCTGCCTCGCCGACGAAGCCTGCGACCTCGAGGCCACCGCCCGAGCCGTGGTTGCCTCCGGCGAGGCCTGGATCTCCGCCGTGCGTCTCCCCGGCGGCCTCTCCGCCCTCCGCGCCTGCATCACCAACTACCGCACCCAGCCCGCCGACGTGGACGCCCTCCTCGCCTCCCTCGCCCGCCACCGCGTTGTCAAAAGGTGAAGATCAGCCCCAGCGACGGCTGCGCCACGTGCGTCCAGCGGTCGGGATTGAATGCCGTGTTGTTGAAGTCCGGAACCTTCAGAAACAGCCCCTGGTACTCCACCCGCGCTCCGAGGTTGAAAATGTGGAAGTTCACCCCGGCGCCGTAGTTGAACGCTGCCTTGGTCTGGCGCGTCGCGGCGAAGCCCGGCGTCCCCCGCGGGTTGAAGATCACCACCCCGCCGCCTGCCAGCACAAACGGCTCCAGCACCCCGAAAAGCTTCGGCGTGGTGATCACCTCGTTGAAGATCACCTGCTGCATGTTGGCCCGCAGCCCCGGACCCGTGTTCGTTGCCGTCGCCAGGTAGACCTGCCGACTGCGCGTGTAGCCGTACTCGGCCTCGATCGCCTCCCAGGAATTGATGTGAAAGCGGTAGCCGACCAGCAACCCGGTCGAATCGCTGACGCTGTGGACAATGGCGGCCCCGGTGGTCTTCTTGGTGAAGAGCCCGCTGGCTTGCACCGAGATCTCCGAGCTGGTCTGCGCCCGCGCTCCTTGTGCGACCCCCAAGGCAATCATGCCCACAATGCCCAGAACAACACTACGTTGCATGGATGAATGGCCTCCCGCCAAGGTCGGATGCCCATCGCGGGGGTCGCGCCGCTTTGCCTGCCGGCAAAATCGGCGCGAAAGGCTGCGAACCGGGGTTCCCAGAGCCTGCCTGGGGCTCTGGGGTGGTCGTAATTCCGCAGGGCGGCCCAAAAGTCGCGGGGGTCGCGCCGCTTTGCCTGCTGGCAAAATCGGCGCGAAAGGCTGCGAAATCCCGCAGGGCGGCCCGCCCCCGGGAAACGAATTCGGCGCGGCCCCAGCGAAGCGCAGCGCCGACTTGGGGCCACGGGGCCCCCAAGTCGGCGCGAGCATGCCGCCCCGCGCTGTTACAGCGGGGCGGCTCACAAGCGGGACGCGCGCCGC